>Ga0070738_10000350_pt1 | contig 139240 bp, 93 predicted proteins | sample Coa_R2_2_FD_66446 | JGI IMG/M metagenome (GOLD analysis project Ga0070738, IMG submission 66446) | Surface soil microbial communities from Centralia Pennsylvania, which are recovering from an underground coalmine fire - Coalmine... | ecosystem: Environmental > Terrestrial > Soil > Unclassified... | reverse complement strand
GCCTCCATCCTGGAGTGGTGACGTGTTGCAACATCATTCTCAGGATGGAGCTTGCGTTCATCTACCCCCCGCAACTTCAACAACCTGCAAGTTGGGGACTACTGTCTGTGGTTAGTTCCTCTTCTGTATTTCTCACTTCAGTTCCAGCCCATTCGGGATCATCGGCATGGAACGCAGCCGTACGCCCGTCGCGGCGAAGATTGCGTTACCCACTGCCGGCGCGATACCCATGATTGGCGTTTCGCCCGCGCCTTCGGATGTCAGGTCGGGGCGATTGAGAAGAATCGTTTCCAGCACCGGCGCATCGCGGAAGCGTGGCAGTCGGTAGTCCGCGAAGTTCGGATTGAGAATCTTGCCATCGGCGAAGTCGATATGCTCGAACAGCGCTCCGCCAAGACCCATCACTACGGCGCCCTCGACCTGATTCTTGAGATGATCGGGGTTGAGGATTGCGCCACACTCGAACGCCGTGACGGCGCGAAGCACGCGAGCGCGTTTCTTCTCCTTTTCGTAGGCGACCTCGGCACAGGTCGCGACGAAGCTACCCTTTTCGGTGCCGCACGCGAGACCGAACCCGTGATTCGCCGCAGGCTTGACCTTACCCCAACCAAACTGCTTCGCAGCTGCGACGAGCACCGCTTTCAAACGTTCATCCTTGAGGTTTTTCAGCCGGAATTCTAACGGATCCATGCCGATGGCATGCGCGAGATCGTCCATCACCGATTCGCGAGCGAAGTTATTTGCGGTGGCCGCGAGTCCGCGATAGGCACCCTGCCGCAGAGGAGTTTCCGAACTGTACGTCTCGGTTTTCACGTTGGGTACGGAATACGGCGTGCCAATCGCTGACCCGCCGGAGTTGTAATTCGCGAACTCCCAGACTGTGAGCGTACCGTCTTTCTTCGCGCCAGCATTCACTTCGATCACACCAGCCGGACGGAAATAGGCCCAGGTAAACTCTTCCTCTCGCGTCCACGCCACTCGCACTGGCTTGCCGGTCGCTTTTGCGAGCTTCGCGGCTTCGATAGCGGTCTCGACACTGTGCTTGCCGCCATACCCGGACCCCATGTCTGGCACGATCACACGCACTTTGTCTTGTGGCACACCCAGCGCCGATGCCACTTCGCCCCGAACGCCGAACGGCCGTTGCGTGCCGGTCCAGATGGTGATTTTTCCGTCTTCCCACTCCGCAACTGCGACACGTGGTTCCAGTGGAACGTGTGCAATGTAGGCGATCGTGTAAGTGGACTTCACGGTCTTGTCGGCGGCCTTGATTCCGTCATCGATGGACCCCTGATTTCCTCCCCCGCGGCCGAATCCTCCCTTCCCGCGCCGGCCAGTGTCTTTCAGGTGCTTGAAGAGTTCCTTGCCACCCACTTGTTTCGGCGCTTCCTTCCATTCAGCCTTGATGAGATCGAGTCCCTTCGCGGCGGCGTGTTCCGTCGGGCCAACGACCGCAACGAAGTCGCCGGTATGAACGACAGTGAGTTCCGGCTTGGCTTCGGCTGCTTTCGTATCGACGGAAGCGAGCTTCGCCCCGAACGCCGGTGGACGCAGCACCTTGCCGAAGAGCATGCCCTTTCGCTGGATGTCCGAGGCATACTGATGTGTGCCTGTCATGAACGCTCGGCCGTCCACCTTGGGCACCGATGTACCCGCCACGGTCCACTTGTTCGGTGCTGTGGTCGCAATACCGGCAGGGATCACCTTCATCACCTTCTGACCCTTGGTCAGTTGGCCGAAGCTGAACGACGGCTTCCCATCCGGTCCGGTAATCTTCCCCTCCGCCGCCGTGAGCGATCCCTTTTCCACCTTTCCTTGTTCAGCGGCGAGAGCCAGAAGTTCTTCGCGAGCCGCAGCTGCGGCACGGCGAAGCTGACTCGCCATCGTCGGCGTCGTGCGGCTCCCGAAGGTGCCCATATCGAATGGCACGGCCGATGTGTCCGCCATCACCATCCGAATCGTCTTGATCGGGGCGTGAAGTTCATCGGCCACCACTTGCGTGAGCGAAGTGCGGATGTTCTGGCCGATTTCCACTTTGCCGGTGTAAACGGTGATGGCGCTATCTTCGCCGATGTGAATCCAGGCGCCGATTTCGCGCGGGACGTTCCCACCCATTGGCCGCTGCGCGGAGGATTCCGTCTCCATCAATAGCGCGACGATGACGCCGGCTCCGGCGATGCGGAAGAAGTCGCGTCGCGTTTGCTCGGCGTTGAATAGTGCGTCGATCAGTTCGTAGCGTTCGGGATCGATGGCGAGTTCATCGAGAGTCGGTGCGTTCATTTGCCACCGCCTTTCATGCTCTTCGCGGCAAGTTCGATTGCGGCGATAATGCGGTTATACGTCCCGCAGCGGCAGATATTCCCGTCCATCCCCTCAATGATTTCGTCGCGGGTCGGTTCGGGGTTCTTCGTGAGCAGAGCCAGCGCCGACATGATCATTCCCGGCGTGCAGTATCCGCATTGCATGGCACCCACGGTGAGAAACGCTTCTTGAATCGCATGAAGCTTGTCTCCTGTGGCCAATCCCTCGATGGTGCTCACTTTCTTGCCGGTCGCGGCATCGGCACGGGTGCTGCACGAACGAACCGCCCGGCCGTCGAGCAACACGGTGCATGCGCCGCAATGAGCTTCACCGCAACCGTATTTCGCTCCTGTCAGGCAGAGATCGTCCCGCAAGACGCTCAGCAGAGTGCGCGCACCATCGGCATTGAGCGACTTGACCGCGCCGTTCACGTGAAGTTCTTTCACCACGGGCATGAGTGAACCCCCAGATGTTGGTCACACGGTCCAGGAATGGCCGCGGGGGAAAAGTGGCGATTCACGGAGTGTACCAGGATCGAAGGTGGAAGGGATGAGAAAGCGATGATGGATGAGGGCCGCAGACCAAGCCCACGGTGACCGACCACGAGAATGCACCCACCGCCCTTATGGGCGGGGTTCGCCATCATGAACCCAGTGGCACATTTCGGGGAACCGCTGGCCATCCGCACGGCAAGAAGGCCGTAACCCCTGACAATTTGCAGACAAATTCTGCCACAGTGAGCGAGGAGCCACCACAAGAGCGAAGAACCGCCCTCAGACATGAACCCGATGAGACTGTCGCATTGAACGAGCCGCGACCGCAAGGGAGCGGGCAGCGATTCCCGCTCCCTTGCGAGAGATGAGAACACGGCCTGCCGTGTTCTCATCTACTCCAGCGACGCGGCTCGTTCAGCAACATGACACTTCCAGCGGGTTCCTGTCTCAGGCGGTAGTGAAAAGCCGAATCCCACTTTGGCTCACACGCAAACTTCAATCGCGATCAACACCAATTGCTGTTGAAGTCGCTCTTCGCGCCGAATAGCATTCCACATCTCTCCGATCCCCCGTTCGCCCACCATCGGAGTTCATCATGCCCGAACCCGAACTTCATTACTTCTGCAAGCCGGTGGCACTGCGCCCGGTTTCGCATGCGATTGAGTTCCTCACCACACAGGAATTCATCGCGGACGAACCGGCATGCAAGCGTTTGTGGGATCTCGTAACAACGCAATTCCACACTCGTGGAAAGTTCCTCGCGGTCTGGCCGGGGGTGCGGTTCGTCGCGATTCATCGCGACTGCGGAGGCCGCGCGAATGGCTTCCTTCTCGTCAATGCGCCGATCAACTGGCAAATTGACTACGTCGTGGTTGGCGCAGAAGCGCGCGGCCAGGGAATTGCCTCTGCTCTTGTGAGCGAGACGGCGAATCAGGCGTTTCTCCGCGGCGTGCCGTACGTCATGCTGACGAGCAAGGAAAGTCTGCGGCCGCTATATGAAACCTGCGGCTTTGTACCGGTGGAGGAAGGCAAGAGAACCCCCTCCCTGCAGACAGGGGGAGTAAGAGGCGATTATCGGTAGCACAAACAACACGAACCCGCCGAAGTTTTCCCCCTACCCTACAGAGAGGGGGTTGGGGAGTGAGTCTAAGCTGGTCCAAAGCCAAACTCCTCTTCCACTCTCGACACTCGACGCACTACACTCTTTCGGCCCAGGGATAGGGAGTTTCAATCATGTGCGGAATCGTTGGGTTCACCGGTCGCCGGGAAGCTTCACCCATCTTGCTCGAAGGACTGCGGCGACTCGAATACCGCGGTTACGATAGCGCGGGCCTCGTGACCAGCACCGGTAACGAACTCCACCTGCGAAAGAAAGCTGGGAGACTTGCGGAACTGGGCAAGTTCGTCGCCTCGCACCCCGCGCCTGGCTGCCACGGCATCAGCCACACCCGGTGGGCTACACATGGAGGCGCAACTGATCGCAACGCACACCCGCATATCAACACAACCGGTGACATTGCGATTGTGCACAATGGCGTTATCGAGAACTTTGCGAGTCTGAAACACCAGCTTCAATCGGCCGGCGTGGCGTTCCGTTCGGACACCGATACCGAAGTGCTCGCGCACCTCATTAGCCACTATTACCACGGCGATCTGATCGCCGCCGTGCGGCAAGCGCTCTCACACGTCAAAGGAACGTACGGAATCGCCGTTATGGCGAAGAGTGAACCGGGATTGATCATCGGCGCGAGACTGGGCAGTCCTCTTGTGGTGGGCGTGGGCGAAGACGGCAGTTACCTAGCCAGCGACGCCAACGCTCTGGCGGGCTTCGCCGAGAAAGTTGTCTACCTCACCGACCGGCAACTCTGCGTGCTCACCGAGAACGACTGGGAGATCCGCGACCAGGATCTTTCGCCGGTGTCAGTATCGGTGAGCGACATTGCGAACTTCCTGGGCGATGGCGACGCGGAAAGGGGTGAATTCTCCCACTACATGCTCAAGGAGATTTACGAGCAGACCGAAACGCTCGCCAACGCCATGCGTGGGCGACTCGACTCCGCCGACTGCACCGCACATTTCGGCGGCCTCAATCTCTCCGCACAGCAACTCCGGCAGGTCGATCGCGTCATCATGACCGCGTGCGGCACGAGCTACCACGCAGCACTCGTCGGTGAATATCTCTTCGAGGAATTCGCCCGCTTGCCGGTCGAAGTGGAGTACGCCAGCGAATTCCGCTATCGCAATCCACCTATCGACAGGAACACGGTGGTTCTGGCTATCACGCAGAGCGGCGAAACTGCTGATACACTCGCTGCTCTGCGCGAAAGTAAGCGCATGGGCCACACCACGCTTGCAATCTGCAACGTTGTCGGCAGTTCCATCGCCCGCGAAGCCGATGGTGGCGTGTATCTGCACGCGGGGCCAGAAATCGGCGTTGCGAGCACCAAGGCATTTACGTCGCAAGTCTGCACACTGACGATGCTGGCACTCTACTTCGGCCGCACGCGACATCTTTCCAGCATTCAGGGTCAGCGGATCATCGACGATCTACAAGCACTTCCGGGCGTCATTCGCAAAACGTTGGAATGCCACGATCGTGTGAAGCAAGTGGCGGCCAAGTATGCCGATGCGCGGAACGTGCTTTACCTGGGCCGGCAGTATCTCTATCCCGTCGCGCTCGAAGGCGCGCTCAAGCTCAAAGAGATCAGCTATATCCACGCCGAGGGCTATCCGGCGGCGGAGATGAAGCATGGTCCCATCGCGCTCGTTGACGAGAATACGCCAAGCGTGTTCCTGGTTCCGCGCGGAAACGTCTTCGACAAGGTGATGTCGAACATGCAGGAGATCAAGGCCCGCGGTGGACCTGTCATCGCGATCGCGAGCGAAGGCGACGCCGAGGTTTCCGCCGTGGCCGACGATGTGATTCCGATTCCCGATGTGCCGGAATACCTTCAGACCATCGTCACCGCGATTCCACTGCAACTTCTGGCGTATGAGGTCGCCCTTCTCTGCGGCTGCGACGTGGACAAGCCGCGGAATCTGGCGAAGAGCGTGACGGTGGAGTGACTCACTGGCGCAACAGCGCCCGACGGTCCAACCGCGCAAACTATCTCACTCCGCGCGATCCACCCGATCACACCAGACACCGCAATTTACTAAATGGTGGGATCGCTCGAATCGCCGTCGCCTTACGCGGCTCCGTAATGTACATTTCCCCAACTGATCGTGGGGCGGACCGCAGCCTCACCACACCCCGGGCCGCCGGGAAACTCCAATCCCGGTCGTCTCTGATGCAGACCGCTCCCGTCACCGGCGTGTCTATTCGCCCAACTTGGTATCGTGTCGCTCGCATCACTCTTTCGCTAGTCCCACTGATTGCCGTTCATCTGGCACTTGGTGCACTCCCACTTGTTGAGTTCACCATCTGGTCGGTCGTGGCGGTGGCGGTGGTCACGCGCATCGTCGGTTTGGGTATCACTGCCGGCTTCCACCGTTACTTTTCGCACCATTCGTTCAAGACTTCGCGCTGGTTCCAGTTTCTGCTCGGGCTTGCTGGTTGCACTGCTCTTCAGAAAGGGCCATTGTGGTGGGTCATTCACCACCGCATCCACCACAAACACTCGGACACCACGGCCGATCCACATTCGCCCGTGGTGGGTGGATTCTGGCACGGGCATGTCGGCTGGCTGTTCACGAGCGACTTGACGCAACCAGACGAACGACTCGTTCACGATTTGACGAAGTACCCTGAACTGGTCTGGCTGGACCGGCTGTGGATGATACCCGGTCTTCTTCTGGCTGCCGCGTGTTATGCGTGTCTGGGCTGGAACGGACTGATCTACGGCTACTGCCTGAGCGTCGTGCTGGTGTTTCAGGTAACGTTTGCCGTGAATTCGATCGGCCACCTGTTCGGACGACAGCGATTCGACACCGGCGAGAGTAGTCGAAATAACTGGGTATTGGGCTACCTCGCGATGGGCGATGGCTGGCACAACAACCACCACCGCGCTCCGTACTCTGCCCGCCACGGCTTTGCGTGGTACGAACTCGACATGACTTACCAGTTTATTCGGCTGCTTTCGTTGTGCGGTCTGGTGTGGGATCTCAAGCAACCACCGGCTGAGTTACGGCCGGGCTATGTTCCTCCACTAGCACCAGCAGTGGCCGCAGAACCTACCCATGCTCCTGTCCCCGCAGCAATTGCACCGCAAGATTCGGGTAGCCCTTCGCTCTGATTGCCGACCAATCGCGAATCGCCTTACACCACGCTCCGGTATGCTGCTTCGAGATACTTCACATACGCGGCGATGGCAGTGACGGGCGATTGCGTCATCATGTCGCGGAGGGTGTTCCGCACTTCGGCCAGTGATTCGCGCTGGTCGGCCCACGTCGCTGCAAGACTCACCAGTTGCTCGGGCGAATCGGCCACGAATTCCGGTAGGCCAATCGCATTCAGCAAGCTCACCCCCTGCCTCCCCCGAGCATCTCGACCCGCCACCGTCAACACTGGCACGCCCATCCACAACGCGTCGCACGTAGTCACGGCCCCGCAATACGGGAACGGATCGAGCGCTAAATCGAGTAACTGATACGCCGCGAAATAGTCGCTCTCCGGCAACCGGTAAACGAGTTCGAGCCGCTCGGAAGCGATGCCAAGTTGCGTGAAGCGTGCTCCCAGCGATTCCGCCGCCTCGACCGACTTCCCGGCGAGCAACACCAGTCGCGACTTCGGTACGGCCTTCAAAATCGCCGCCCACGCTTCAAGGCATGGAGCAGAGAACTTGCCGGGGTGATTCAAACAGCCAAAGGTAAACGACCGGCGACCAGCCGCCGGCAGTACGCTGGGGGCGGGGGCATCGGTAGGTGGAACATAAACCCAGCTCAGATCCGGCAACCGAAGAAGTTTCTCGCTATAGAGTTGCTCGGATTCTCCCGGCGGATCGGTCATCGCATCCGTGATGCGATAATCCATCGTCTTCAGACCCGTCGTTGCAGGGTAGCCAAACAGGCTGATCTGCGTGGCTGCCGGTTTGCGTGCAAACACCAGCAGACGGTTACCCGACGTGTGGCCATTCAGATCGACGAGGATATCGATTTCATCGGCTCGAATGGTATCCGCCAACTGCTCGTCAGAGAGGGGCGTGACCGGCTTCCAGGTATCGGCAAGCCGGCGCATGCGGCCCAGCGATTCATTCTGACGAATGGTACCGGCGTAAGCTGTAATGTGGAACTGGTTGCGGTCGTGGTGCGTGAGCAGCGCTTCGAGGAATGCAAGCGCGGCACGCGAGCGGAATTCACCACACACGTAGCCAACGCGAATTCGGCCTGGTGTATTGGGTGAACGCTGCGGCGGATCGCTCGCGAGGGAGTTGGCGTACTGCTCGGTCCAACTGAAATGCTCATCCCGCAGCTGCTCCGCCGTAACGCTGGCGGAGAACATGAGGTTGGCGAGAAGCGTGCTTCCGGCCGTCGCATTGGGGGAGAGCTCCAGTGCATGTCGCAGTGAGTCGATGGCTTCCGCCACGCGGCCCTGCTCCCCGAGGCTAATGCCAAGGTTTCTCAGCGCTTCGGCGAAATTGGGCCGAACACGAAGTGCTTCGCGATATTCGCGCTGGGCATCATCAGCACGGCCAGTGGAATCGAGCGCCACGCCCAGTGCATTGTGTGCTTCGGCATAGTCCGCGTTGAGAGCCAGTGCCCGCTCGAAAATGGGAATGGCTTCGTCGACTGCGCCAGAGTCGGCCAGGTGGAGGCCGAGATAAAGGTGCCCGCGCGGGAAATCGGGGAATCGTGCCACCGATTCACGGAATGCCGCGATTGCTTCATCCCGCCGTCCGCAGCGCGATAGCGCATCGCCGAGCATCACGAGCGGTTCAGGCAAGCGCGGGGCGACGGTAACGGCACGGGCGAAGCACTCCACCGCCCGCGACCAGTGACCGGTGTCGCCGAGGACAAGGCCGAGATTCACGAGAGCTTGTGGCGAGTCGGGCGCAATGCGCAAGCTTTCTTCGTATTCCCTGGCTGCTTCACGAGCGCGACCAAGTTTGCGATAGAGATTCCCCAGGTTGAAATGCGCATCGAGAAGATCGGGATTGGCGGCGATGGCCCGGCGATAGAGTTGCTCCGCTTCTGTGGTTTCGCCGCGACGGGCAACCAGTGAAGCAAGATTACTCAGAGTGGGTGCATGATCGGGAATCGCTTCGAGCAATTGGCGGTACGATTGCTCGGCGGCGACAACGTCGCCTGTTTGGTGTGCGGCAAGAGCTTGTCGGAAGATGTCATCCGCGGTAGCCACGGTTCCCTCCGGGCGATTCAGGCGGCCCGCCCCCGTTTACCAAGTGAGAACGCGGCGCACCGCGTTCTCACTTGGTAAACGGACACAGTGAGCGAGCGACTTACTCGCCAACGTAAGGAAGCAAGCCCATGAAGCGAGCGCGTTTCACGGCCGTGCCGACTTCGCGCTGGAACGCCGCACACAATCCGCTTCGCTTGCGGCTAAACAGTTTCCCCTGGCTGGTGATCAGTTTCTTGAGATTCGAAACGTCCTTGTAATCGACGAACGCCGGGCGCGGGCATCCTTCCTTCGTGCAGAACCGACACCGCGTCTGGCGCGACTTGGCCAACTTTTTCCGCTTCATGAGACGCCTCAAACCCTCTGTGGATGTTCGACAGTAGTTCCGATGTTTCGGAAGCTATTAGGTTAGGCGATGAAGGAAGTGGCGGCAATGGATCGTGATTGGTGTTTGGCGCGGATTTGCGGAGTGTATGCTCTTACATTCTCGAACCGCTGCTGCGACCGTTCCGCACTGACCCAAGACGCCCGCCGCACTGGCCCTATGACAGAAAAGATGTCTCAATCGCCACCCGACAGCGAACCGTTCTCTCCCCGACCCTACCTGTTTTTCGTCACCGGACGGTTCTTCGGTACCCTCGCTAACGGCTCACAAGCGATCATTCTCGGATGGAATGTGTATGGCGCAGCCCGCCAAACCATGTCGATCGAGGAAGCGTCTTTTGCTGTGGGGTTTCGGCCGTCTCAACTCTGTTCATTAGTGCGTCAAACGAACTGGGGGAATTTGAAAGTGGAGTCGTTGCACGTTTCCTGGGTCCGGTCGTCGCGGCGGCGTTTGGCGGCGTGGGGGCGTTCTTCGTGACGGCACTCTGGGCGTGGATTTTCCCGGCACTTCGGAAGTGCCAACACGTTGCATGGCCTGAACGAAACGTGACCCGAAAGATCACGAAATCCCCAATTCCTGCTTGAGAGTCGCGTACCAGTTGCTGAACCACCCCTTCTTGATCTTATTGTAGCCGGTTCGCTCCATCACCGTGACAATCATCGTTTTGATGTCGCGGTCGTTCTTCTTCCCCTGCATCGTTTTCTTGACGTTGGTGAAAATGAGGTCGAACTCTTTCTGATCGACCATCCCATCGTTCCCGGCAGCCGTGGCAATTTGCTCTTCGATCTGTTTGATGACGCGCGATTCCAGCACGTAGCTGAACTCGTCGCAGACCTGATTGAGCGCGGCGAGGGCACTTTCCACGGTGACACCCAGTTGAATGGCGATCTGGATGATTTCCCGCTCCTCGGCCTTGTCGATGTACTTATCGTCGTACCCGCGCGCCTTTATTTCGTTGACGATTCGCTTCTTGATGTCGTCGGGAGACATGGCCGACTCCTCACCGGGGGCTGCACTGGGAAGAACGCTCAGAGCGCTATTCGCCATCGCGCCTCCGTTCTTATCTCGACTTCGCGCCGATTATAGCCTACTCTGCGCACCGATCAATCGAAGCTCACAGACGCTGAGAGGGGATGCCGGTGGGGACAGTTGCAACCAACAGAAGCGGGCCAAGCCAGGCATTGCCAGGTGCGGGATGGGCGCTCGCGCTGTTGCTGGGCATTAATCTTTTCAACTATATCGACCGGCAAATACTCTCGGCCACGTTGCCGAAAATCCGGCTCGACACCAGCATCATGCGCCCGGATGACACCTGGGCCAACACCAAACTCGGCGCGCTGACCACGGCGTTCATGGTCGCGTACATGTGCCTGTCCCCACTGTTCGGCCGACTCAGCGACAAGATGTCGCGGTGGATCCTTGTGGGCGTGGGAGTGATTTTGTGGAGTCTCGCCACGGGCGGAACTGGTCTGGCCACGGGCTATCTCATTCTGTTCTTCACGCGCTGTCTTGTGGGGGTGGGCGAAGCCGCCTACGGCCCGGTTGCCCCGGCGATGCTCTCCGACTTATACCCGGTGGACCATCGTGGCCGCGTGATGGCGTGGTTCTACATGGCGATTCCCGTGGGCAGCGCGTTGGGCTTCGTGATTGGCTCGCAGGTGGCCGAAATCATGAACTGGCGCTGGGCGTTTCTGGTCGCGGTGTTCCCCGGGCTTGTGCTGGGTGTGATTTGCTTCTTCATGAAGGAACCACCGCGGGTGAACGATGCTCCTCCGACCTCTCTCCCGGCGGGGAGCAGAGTCGGCAGGCCTTCTTACTTCTCAGTGTTGCGTGAGCTGAAAGGGATTCGCTCGTTTGTGCTGTGCTGCGCGGGGATGACGGCGTCCACATTCGTGCTTGGCGGCGTGGCAACTGTAATGCAACTGTACATCTTTGAACTCGAAGCGCGTTTCACGCTCAACGACAAAGCCATTGCAAGCCTCGAAGAGATCAAGACAAGCGATGGACAACAGGCGATTCCCAACGACGTGCTGAACAAACTCCGCGTTGTGGCGTCGCCTGACGTACGCACGCTGCCGGAGTTTAAGGCAAGTCTTCTGTCCACGCTCTCCGAATCTGAGTACAAGCTCTATTCGTCGTGGATCTTCGACAACGCCCCAGCTCAAGGCTCGCTCACCAATGGCAAGATTGGCTTATTCTTGGGTGCCATCGTGGTGGTATCGGGGTTGGTGGCGACACTGCTCGGCGGAATGCTCGGTGACTACTTGCGGAATCGGGGCGTGCGCGGGGCGTATTTTCACGTTTCTGGATGGGGAATGGTGGTCGCGTTCCCGTTCTTCCTGGGGATGTTGTTTGCGCCGTTCCCACTGGCGTGGGGTTTGCTGTTCATCGCGGTATTCTTTCTGTTTTTCAACACCGGGCCGATGAACACGGTTCTGGCGAACGTGACGCGCGCCGAGATTCGCACCACCGCGTTTGCAATCAACATTTTCATCATCCACGCACTGGGCGACGCGATCTCGCCATTCATCATTGGCTTCGTGGGCGATCTCTCAACGCTGCACGCGGCATTCGTCGGCGTGTCGCTTCTCATTCCCCTGAGCGGCGCGCTCTGGATTTGGGGTGCTAAGTATTTGGATGCTGATACAGCAAAGGCCGAAGGAGCCGTCAGCGCGGCGCCAACTGCCACACCATGAAGCCGATGTACGCCGCAAGCAAAATCGCACCTTCCCAGCGCGGTACTTGCAGGCCATTCAGCAACACCGGTAACAGCAGAAGCGTGAACCCCGCCATTGCGGGGATCGCTTTCATGATCGCATCATTTTCGACAATCGGCGGGTGAGCCATCGCCACCACGCCAACCGTCAGCAGCATGTTGAAGAGGACACTGCCGAGAACAATACCGAGAACGAGATTGGAACGCCCTTGCCGGGCCGCAATAATGGCTGCGACGAGGGGCGGTAGAGCCGTGCCGAAGGCGGCCACGGTCGTGCCCAATTTCAGCGACGATGCTTTGAGGTAAATCGCTGCACGGATTGCTTCCGAAGCACTCAATAATGCACCACCCACAAGCGCCGCTAATCCGGCGAGCGCGAACACAGCGGCCAGCCACAACCTCATTCGTTCCGGCACCCAACTCGCAAACTCTGCCTTCGCTGACTCAAACTCTTGCTTCGCTGCACGAATGAGGAGCACCATACTCACCATAAACGCCGCAAGCAGAAAGCCGGCATCAACACGCGACAACGGAAGCTGCGGAGCGTTACGGGCTAGAAACCAGAACAACAACACCGCGCCTAACGCGAGTGGAATCGCGGTGTAAAAGAGCTTCGCGGTAGCGGCCACAGGCCGCACCAACGACGCAACGCCCAACACCAACCCAAGGCTTGCGATATTGCTCCCGATGATGTGGCCGACCGCAAGTCGCGGGAGCGCACCTGGTGCTGGCTGCATCACCGCAGCGAGATCGAAGGCCAAACCCGCCAGACATGGCCCGAATGCCACCGCGACAATACCCACGGCGAACGGACTCCGGCCGATGGCGCGATCTAGCCGCGCCGCACCAAACACCAGCAGCGGCTCCCCCAGCACCAATAGCGCCAACCCCAGGGCAAAGAGGGCCAAGTGTTCCAAGTTGATCCGCCTTTCTGACTTCGCGTGTCTTTCGTCTTCACGCTGATGGAGTCGCCTCTCCGGCTGAACCCGTCGGGACTAGCAATTGTCCCATTTCTGGACGCGGGTTTCGTCCGCACATAAGCCAACCCAACCATAACCGCACAGAAGGCCATCCGATGCCGAGCTATCATCCAGCCGAAATTGAGCCGCGCTGGCAACAATACTGGGACACGAACAAGACGTTCCGCACGCCCGACCCTGGCGATCCCAGCGTGGCCGGCAAGCCGAAGCACTACATTCTGGACATGTTCCCCTACCCCAGCGGGGCCGGATTGCATGTCGGACACCCCGAAGGCTACACCGCGACTGACATTCTGGCTCGCTTCAAGCGAATGAACGGCTTCCACGTCCTGCACCCAATGGGCTGGGACGCTTACGGCCTGCCCGCCGAGCAATACGCCGTGGAGAAGAATGTCCATCCGCGAATTACGACGCGAAACAACATCAATACGTTCCGCCGGCAGATCAAATCGCTGGGCTTCTCTTATGATTGGGACCGCGAAGTCGATACCACCGACCCCCACTACTTCAAATGGACGCAGTGGATCTTCCTGACCATTTATGACACGTGGTACGACCCAGTTGCGAAGAAAGGCCGGCCCATTTCCGAACTGCCTATCCCCCCTGAAGTGCGGAAGCAGGGCGACGTGGCAGTCCACAAGTATCAGGATGACCACCGCCTAGCATATCAGGCTGAAGTGCCGGTGAACTGGTGCCCGGCGTTGGGGACAGTGTTGGCGAACGAGGAGGTCGTTGACGGCAAGAGTGAGCGCGGCGGACATCCCGTCGAACGCCGGCCGTTGCGTCAGTGGTTGATGCGAATCACCGCCTACGCCGAACGCCTGCTGGAAGATCTGGAACCGCTGAACTGGTCCGAGTCGATCAAGCTGATGCAGCGGAACTGGATCGGCAAGAGCGAAGGCGCGGAGGTTGGCTTTCTGCTGGATGATACCGGGCGATTCACTGACACGAGTCAAGCGATTGACAGTCACAGATTGACACGCATCTGGGTTTTCACGACTCGCCCCGATACCCTCTTCGGCGCAACCTACATGGTGTTGTCGCCTGAGCATGCGCTGGTTCCGCAAATCACGACGCCGGAACAACAGAAAGCAGTTGAGGAGTACCAACAGGCCGCGGCACGCAAGAGCGATTTCGAACGCACGGAGACCGCCAAGAAGAAGACGGGTGTGTTTACCGGTGCGTATGCCGTCAATCCCGTGAGCGGACAGAAGATTCCCATCTGGATCGCTGACTACGTCCTGGCGACGTATGGCACCGGGGCGATCATGGCCGTACCCGGTCACGACGAACGCGACTTCGAGTTCGCCAAGCAATTCGGACTGCCGATCGTCACCGTTGTGACGCCGACAGAAAAATGGTTGAAGGAAACCGGCAGTACTCTGAACCAACTGAAAGAAGCCTACTGCGAAGACGGCGTGGCGATGAATTCCGGCATTCTGGATGGCCTGCCGACGCCGGAAGCCAAGGCGAAAATCATTGCATGGCTGGAAGAACGCAAGATCGGCGTTCGTCGCGTGAATTACAAACTGCGCGACTGGTTGTTTAGCCGCCAGCGGTATTGGGGTGAACCATTCCCCGTGCTGCATGGACCAACCGGCGAAACCATCACGTTACCGACCAACGAGTTGCCGTTGGTACCGCCCGACCTGGAAGACTTCAAGCCAACTGGCACTCCGGAAGGTCCTCTGTCAAAGGCCACTGACTGGGTCAACGTCGTGATAGGCGGCACGCATTACAAGCGCGAAACGAACACGATGCCGCAATGGGCGGGGTCGTGCTGGTATTTCCTGCGTTACATCGATCCGAAGAACACAAACGCCTTCGCCGACCCCGCGAAGCTGAAGTACTGGCTGCCGATCGATCTGTATGTCGGCGGGGCGGAACATGCCGTTCTGCACCTGTTGTACTCGCGCTTCTGGCATAAGGTGCTGTTCGACCGCGGTTACTTGCCGTGCCCGGAGCCATTCCAGCGGTTGGTGAATCAGGGAATGATCCTGGGTGAGTATGAGTACCACATCACGCCTGAAGTGTACGCAGCGAACAAGGCGAAGATCGCGGAGTTGAATATCATCGCGATCCACATGCCGAAGAAAGAGGACGATGACAAGGAGAGCTACGTCCTGCGCATCGCAGGTGTGGACAAGGCTTCGATCCCACTGCCGGACGAGATGATCGAGAAGAAGAAAGGCAAAACGTACTTGAAGGGAACGGAGATCGAACTGACCGGCAAGGCCGACAAGATGTCCAAGAGCCGTGGGAACGTGGTGAACCCGGATGACATCGTGAAGGAATACGGCGCAGACAGCCTACGGCTGTACGAGATGTTCATGGGTCCGCTGGAAGCGGTGAAACCGTGGAGTACCAAGAGCGTGGAGGGCGTCTATCGCTTCTTAACGCGCGCCTGGCGACTGATCGTGGATGAAGGCGAAGAGTTCAAACTGAACCCGGCCGTGAAGGACACGGAACCGGATCGCGATACTCTGCGCGTGTTGCATCAGACCATCCAGAAAGTAACGAAGGACACGGAGAATCTGAGCTTCAACACCGCGATTTCCGAGATGATGAAGTTCGTGAACCACATGACCGGCATGGAAGTGCGGCCGCGCAGTGTGCTGGAGCCGTTCGTGCTGTTACTGGCCCCATACGCGCCGCACATCGCGGAGGAATTGTGGAAGGTACTGGGTCACACCCAGCCGCTGGCTTATGAACCGTGGCCGAAGTTCGATGCGGCGCTGGCCGCAGCAGATGAAATTTCTGTGCCAGTGCAGATCAATGGGAAGCTGCGAACTGTACTGAAAGTGCCTGCCGAAATCGACGACAAGTCGTTGGAGGCCGCGGCACTGGCCGATGAGAAAGTGAAGGAATCGCTCGCGGGCAAGACAATTAGGAAGACGATCGTGAAGTCGAAGCAGTTAGTGAATCTGGTTGTGGGGTGAGAACCCATTCAAGCCGAACCCATCGGCCTCTGGCCGATGGGTTCGGCTTGAATGGTTCTGACGAGCGACTTTGCCAAGTTCCGTGCGGCCAGTTTCGTATCGCGCCTCAGCCGCAGAAACTCGCCGAGTAGCGATGGCTTTCGGAGTAATGCTCCGCACGCCTTCCACGCCGATACATTCCCACCCGAAAGCAAGCGAACCAACTCTGGCGACAACGCGGTATCGACAGTATCCGACACCGCGCGAACCGCAAGAAACGCCAGTCCTCTCGCCTCACAGACTTCTGCAATTGCAGAAGACTCCATGTCGACCGCGTCGTGAAATTCGCTCAGTTGTCTCTTTTCGGCCGATGTGCAGACAAGGCGATCGACGGTAATGATGCGTGGAGAAGCAACCACATCGCCGACGCAAAGCGTCGGCACAAGTGCGCCGCAAAAGCCCGCGGCGATCACAAGTTGGGGATGCGAATGGCTCAGCACTTGTTCGGCTGCAAGGCGAGCACGTTTACGGCCCACGCCGGAGACATGAATCGAAACGTGTTTCAATTTGCCAGCCACCCGGCGAAACGGCGCCGCTTCGCGTTCCAATGCAAAGAACACAGCGGTGTTCACGTCAGTTGCCACAGCATCATCTTCCAGCTATCGCCGAACCGCGCGTTCATGCCCAGCGCAGCGGCCACTTCGTAGCCCGAGTGCATCATACAGTGCTCGCAGCGCGGATCTTTGCCGAAGCCATATTCATCCCAGGGCGTGTCGTCCATCAGCCCTCGGAAGGAATCGTGATGTTCGTCCGTGATGAGGTAGCACGGTCCTTTCCAACCGCGGACGTTTCGGGTTGGGCTCGCCCACGCAGCGCAACTCAGATCACGCTTCCCTTGTAAGAATTCCTTATATACAGGCGAAGTCGTGAGTTTATATTTCGCAAATAGCTTTGTCGCCTCGTTAAATTTCTTGATAATCTGCTCGCGAGTCAGGAAGATTTCGGCCGCGCCATCCGGATTGGTACTACACACAGCGGCGTAACCATAAGCTGGCGAGAGCATGAATCCATCCACACCGAGTTGCGTGAGATACGCATAGAGTGTATCAATCTCCGCCATATCGGTATCTTTGTAGACCGTCGTATTCGTGCAAACGAGAAAACCGGCTTGTTTTGCTGCCTTAATGCCCTCAATGGCCGCTTTGAACACGCCTTCTCGTTCCACCATCAAGTCGTGAGTGGCCTCCAGGCCATCCAAATGCACGTTGAAGAAAAACCGCGACGTCGGGCGGAACTGATGCAACTTCTTGGTGATGAACATTCCGTTCGTGCAAAGGTAAATGTGCTTCCGCCGTTTCAGGATGCCTCGCACCAGTTCGCCAATCTGCGGGTAAATGAGCGGTTCCCCGCCGCAAATGCTCACAATCGGCGTACCGGCTTCATCCACGGAAGCCAAGCATTCCTCAACGCTCAGCTTCTCCTTGATGGTGCTTTCGTACTCGCGAATACGCCCGCAGCCAGTGCACGTGAGATTGCAGGCGTGCAGCGGCTCCAGCATGAGCACCAGCGGGAACCGCTGCTCCCGCCGGAGTTTCTTGCGAAGCATGTAGCTCGCCATATCCGTTGTCAGACTGAGGGGAAAGCGCATTGGAGCCCTCTATATACACCAATCGCGACGCAGTTAGCTATCAGCGAGGATATTACGGCCTGAGCTCTTTGGAGTGGGCGACGGATGGCCGGAGTCAAGCCGCATCGTTCTTTTTGTGCTCACTGATGATTGAGCATTGACCGCTTGCATATAGCGGCCCAGAGCAATGAGTGGGAAATACACCGGATACATGTGATACTTGAGGTAGAACACGCGCGGGAAACCCGTGCCGGTGAATGGCTTTTCTGTCCAGCCCCCATCCACACGCTGTGTGCCAACCAAATACTCCGCTCCAGCTCGCACTTCGGCGCTATCGGCTTCGCCTGCGGCAATGAGGCCCAGCATCGCCCATGCGGTTTGCGACGCCGTCGATAGTCCCCACCCCGCCGCTCCAGGTTCGTCATAACTCAGACACGTCTCGCCCCAGCCACCGTCCTCGTTCTGGCATTCATTCAGCCAGCGCACTGCACGCCGAACGGGAGGGCAAGTCATATCGAAGCCCACCGCTTGCAATCCAACGAGAACTTGCCAGGTGCCGTAAATGTAATTCACACCCCAACGACCGAACCACGCGCCGCATTCTTCCTGATGCGAGAGGATGAACTTCACCGCCGCATCCACCGGCGGTTGCCCGATGCGGAAGCCAAAGTGGCTCAGTGCCTCCAGTACGCGTGCAGTGATGTCCGGGCAACTGGGATCGAGCATCGCGTTGTGATCCGCGAACGGCACGCGTTCCAGCACTTGCTTGTTGATGTTCCGGTCGAAGGCGGCCCAGCCACCATCGCGGTTCTGCATCGCCAGGAGCCAGTGAATCGCACGGTGAACGGCACCGGTGCAGGCTTCCCGCGTCGCATGTTGACCGCGAGCGATTGCGATGAGCACCATTGAGGTGTCGTCGGTATCCGGATAGAACGCGTTGCGGTACTCGAAGAACCAGCCGCCCGGTTCCACTCCGCGCACCGTCTTCGACCAATCACCAGACTGGCGAACTTCTTTGGCCAGCAGCCACTGCACCGCCTGGTCGCACTCCCGCGACATGCCCGCTTGCCCCGCATCCGCAAGGCCAATCAGCGAGAGTGCCGTATCCCACACTGGTGACATACATGGCTGGAGCCGGAGTGTGTTGTCTTCGTAGATGCAAAGGTCTTCGAGTTGTTTCATCACCCAGCGCATCTCGGCGTCATCGTCCGGCACGCCGAGGCACTTGAGCACAATGGCGTTGTAGACGATCGGTGGGAAGATCGCACCGATGCCGTCGCTCTCGGCATAGCGCTCGCGCATCCAGTTCACAGCTTTGCGAACAGCCCAACGGCGCAGCGGCGTGAGGTTCCAACGCTCGAGTTTCTTGAAACACCAGTCCACGCCCAGGAAGAAGTTCGTCCATGAGAACCACTTCCTGGTCGGCTTGGCCGGCCAGCGCGGAGTTTCAGGCGGCGCGAGGAACAACTCGCGGACGTGCATCGTCTCCGGCAACTGCGTGACCGGTTTGTATGCATCCACCACGCTCAGCGGCACGAAGATCGTGCGACTCCAGGCCGAGAGCGCGTAAATGTTGAAGTAGAACCAGCGCGGCAGAAGGATAATTTCCGCCGGCACCGATGGGCACGCCGAGTATGGCACCTGCCCCAACAATGCCAGATAGAAGCGCGTGAACGAGTTGGTGGCCTCCGCGCCGCCTATCGCGCGAATCGCGGCCGCCGCGTCCTTCATGTGAGGTTCGTCGCCGGAATCGCCCGCGATTTTCAGCGCGAAGTATGCCTTCACCGACACACTGACATCCGGCGGGCCGCCAGGATAATTCGCCCATCCACCGCCCGGTTGCTGTTGTGCGCGCAGATAGTTCGCTGCCAGCCGGATGCGCGGATCGTCATGTTTGCCGAGAAACGCCAGTAGCAGGATGAACTCGGACTCGAGAATCGTGTCACCTTCCAGTTCGCCGACCCAGTGACCATCCGGTTGTTGGCGGGCGAGCAGGCCGGAGCGACCGCGATCAACAACTTCGGTCAGTTCCTCGAACCAGACTGTGTCGCGCTCGGAGACACGTTCAACTTCAGCCGCGGGGCGCGAGAACGTGGGCTGCACAGGCGGATTCCTTTCCTGCCGTGAGAATACGAGGGGCGGAGAGGGAGTCTATCGGACACGTCGCGCCGCGTGCAAGGGCAACTCATAGCCACCGTACCGCTCGAAACCACTCAAGCGCCTCGGCAATGGACTCGTGCACGGGCCGTGGGGTAATGCCGAGTTCCGCCAGGCTCCGCGACGCATCGAAGTGCATTCGCCGGCGTGTGAGTTTCACGCCCGTCACCGACGCAGACGGGATCTCGCCAGTGAGTGTGTGTGCAAGAAACTCGCTGATGTACGCTGCCGCCAGTGCGACCGGGTATGGCACACGCCACTTGGGTGGCGTTGCGCCGACAAGAGACGCAACGTGCGAAAACACGCGGTGAATCGACCAGTTCTCCGCACCGAGCAAATAGCGAACACCCGTGCGCCCGCGCTCGATTGCCACAACCATCCCGGCCGCGATGTCTCGAACGTCGATCATGTTGAGTTCGGCGTCGAGATACGCAGATCGTTTTCCGCGGCAGCAATCGAGCATCATTTGCGTCGGTGGCGACCGCCCGTGATCTCCAGGCCCAACTGGGAGTGTGGGGTTCACAACCACCACCGGCGCACCGGCCCGCGCCAAATGAAATGCGAATCGCTCGGCGCGAAACTTCGAGCGGCAATAGGGACCGATCACATCGCACGCAGGTACATCCTGATCTTCGGCGATGGGAGTTGTTTGCCGTGACCGCGTGAGAATGCTCTCGGTACTGGTATGCAGCACGCGTCGTGCGCCAGCTTCAAGAGCACTGCGCAACACGTGAACCGTGCCGATGTAATTCACCGCGTGGAAATCGCTTCTTCGGCGCGTCCAGAGTTGTGGGTTACCTGCAAGGTGAAACACCACCTCGCAGCCTCGAAGTGCATTCTTCACGGCCGCTTCGTCGCGAATGTCCGCAAACGCAACATCCACTTTCACCAACGGCAGATGCCCGACACTCACCCCCGGCCGTTCGACCACACGCACGCGTTCTCCGTGCGACGCCAGAAGCGCAACCAGATGCGAGCCAATGAACCCAGCTCCGCCGGTGACAACAACGGTGCCGTTCATGCTGCTTTCTTGGCGTAGAGGTCGAGACGCGGATTGCCGGTGAGTTGCGCAAATACGCGTCTGATCTGATCGAAGCCATCGCGAAGCAGGAAGCCCGAATTGCGACCGTAACTCTTGGCACCGAGGATGAAGTAGCCCGGTTCGCGTGTTTCTGGCGCACCCGCCGGCTCATCGACACGAAGGCCATCGCAGATGCGCATGTCCGCGCGATAACCCACGTTGGCGATTACGCGTTCTACCTCCCACGACACTGACTTGCCTGCCGTTCGGCCCGCGACACGAAACCCTTTATCTGCTCCGTGGCCAATCACTTCATCAAGGACGGTTTGCGGATGAAACTCCAGGTTGCCATCGCAACGCGTCGCGAGTGAATTGGCGCGAACCGCGAGCCGGTCGCGTTCTTTCAGCGGGTCATTGGGAATACGTGGGAGAGGCGCGCCGCGTGGACCGTTCGAGAGCCAGATCACCCACGTATCGTTGGCTTGCTCCGCCAAGTCCGCCAGCGCACAGATTGTTGTTGCGGCGGAATAACCGTCGCCCACGAGGATGATGCTTTTGGCCGCGTAGAGCGAACGCTTCTCACCAAAAACGTCGTCAATTCCCCAGGCAATGTGTGACCGAGCCGAAAGCTCCCCCACAGCAGGAATGCCGCCATCGCCCAGGCGGTGCGGAGTGGTGAACGTGCCCGTGCAATCGAGAATCACGTCGGCGGTGTCGATGCGTTCCTGCCCCTTGCTATCGCGCACGAGCATGCGAAACGGCAGGCGTTCCCCGGCTTCTGATTTCTTGAAACTGGTGGCCCGGCCCACTTGCAACACGGCTTCTTCGAGATGAAGCGATTCGAGCAGCGTTTCCGATTCGGCCAGAGGCGTCAGGTAGGCATCGACGAACTGCCGGCCGGTGAGAATATCCGTCTCCATGGGGAGCGACCGGCCGGCTTTCTCGCGGCGTACTTCAGCCAGACCGATCGACGTGGAGTTCATGCCAAATGGCGTGAACATGCGGACGTGTCCCCAACGCCGCATGTGCTCGCCGATGGGTCCGCGATCGTACACCTTCACCGAAAAGCCGCAAGTACGTGCATACAACGCGGATTCGATTCCGATGGGCCCAGCGCCAATGACCGCAATGCGAAGTGGTGGGGGTTTTGGCATCCGTGCCTCCGTGTTTTGGCGAGCCCCGCCCGCAAGGGCGGTGGGTGCATGCGGCTTTTACGAGCCGGAAGCGTAAGGGCTTCTTACGGGCCGTAAGCGACGGGCCTCTTACGAGCCGGAAGCGTAAGCGACGGGCAACTAGCTCGTTAAAACAAGCCCGTCGCCGCTTCCGGCTCGTCAATCAACAAGCCCGTCGCTTCCGGCTCGTCACCCCGCTTGCAAGGGCGGGGGTCGCCAAAACGCACAGTTTACACCCCAGCCGGTTCTGGGTTCAACCCGACCCGCGCGCGAAGTGTATCGCAGGTTTCGCTGAGCCACTTGGCAGTCGGCAAGCCGTAAGGCCGGAACTTCTCTGCGCGTTCTTGCTCTTCGTGTAAGAAGAGCGCGCGGTGCCGGCCCAGTTTCGATGCGGCGGGGGAGTCCATCAAGGTGCTGGAATCCGTGGCACTCATCTGGAAGAGAACACGCATCGCGAACTCGCGCAGTAGCGGCCGATCAAAAGCGCGGTTCAGGTTCACGAGCGAATCGCACCACGTAATCACGTGAATGCCAGCCAGTGGGCCATCGCGCAGGATCGTGGCCAGTCGTTCGGCCGGTGTTGGCTCGCGTTCCCCCCGGCGGCCGAAACTGAAATCGTCGTCCGCCTTGCGAAGTTCGCGGAAGCGATGGATGCCGAAGATGAACAGGAATCGCGGCGTCCGTTCGGCTTCGCCCTTCTGTCGGTGTTCGATTTCGGTCGTGAGTTCCGCAATCGCAGCACCCATGCCAGGCCGTTGCGGAGCAGCGGCGTTGGGGAGCATTTCGGCGAACCGGCGCAGGTAGTCCGCCTCATCAGCATCCTCGGGAGTGCCGTCCAACACAGTAAATTTCACGTCCGCCACTTGCGCCGCCAAACTGATCGCCGAGGCGACGAACAGAGCGCGAGCGGCCTCTTCGCTTTGCCCAACCATCAGCAGATTCGCACCACCGTGTTGGCGGAACGGCGCCGCCGTCGGTTCCTTGATGGCAACCGGATCGCCGAGCCACGCGGCCGGGACTTTCACAGGCGCGGGAGCTGCGATCTGTTTGGCCAGTGCCTTGTTCACAGCGATATCGGCCGATGTATTCCCGCTGAAGACGAGCGGTGCGGGCCAGTGGTCGCCCGCACGTTGGTGGAGCTGTTCGAGGAGTTGCTCGCGTTTCTCCTCGGCGAGCCATACCACCTGGAACGGATCGTTTCCTTCCGTCAGACCGTTCTGGTCGTTGTAAATGGCTTCGCCTGGCCGTGACAGGAGTCGGGCCGCCGTGTTGTCCTTGCTGAGAATCATCTGGGCATCGGCGTCGGAACATTGCAACGCCACGCGAACCGCCATCTGGTCGATGGTGCTGCGTGCCAACGAGTACGCACCGCCGAGAGTTTGCGAACCGAGCAACACGTGCATACCGAAGGCGCGTCCTTGCCGCACCAAACGGTCGAGCAGGAGCGATGCTTCTTGCGCAAGCTTGTCGTCTTCAGTAAAGAACGCCTGGAATTCGTCGATCACCAGCAGAATTCGCGGTGTTTTTTCGTTGGGCCTCGCAGTGCGGTAACCGGCGAGGTCGTTCACACCGGCGTCGCGGAACTTTTCGCCGCGTTCTTTCAGGATGCCATCGAGTCTTTGCAGAACACTGAGACCGAACTCGCGTTCGCTCTGAATCGCCACCACCCGAGCGTGCGGTAAGCGGTAGGTGGCGTACCACTGGAACTCGACGCCTTCCTTGAAGTCGATGAGATACAACTCCGCTTCATCGGGACTATACGTGAGCGCGAGGTTGGTGATGAGCGCGTGCAACAGCGTGGACTTACCAGAGCCGGTTTTACCCGCGATCACGGCGTGCTGAGCAGTACCGCGACCGAGCGAGAAGACTTGCCGTCGCGTTGCACCTGCTCGACCCACCGGCACCTCGAAGCCTTTCGCCGCACTGGCTTTCCAAACGTCTTCCGGTTTCGGTGCGATGTAATCGAACGGTACCTCCACGCGAACGGCTTCCTTGCTCGCTTTCCCGACTCGCTGCACGAGCGCAGCGACGGTCGATGGTTCGGGTGGCCGATCAATCACGGGAGGGAACGCAGCGAGTACCGGGTCTTTCGGGACAAACTTCCCCTCTTTCCACGCCAGCGTGTAGCTCACGGCTTCCAGATCGGTGAGGTTGAAATCGCGCGGCATGGCGGCGCGTGTATCCACCGTCACCAGAACGCACACGCCGCACGAGGGCCCGCTTTGCGCGATACTGATAAGCCGCTTGGCGGCTTCGGGCGTGAAGTTAGTCGGGAAGTTCGCCACCACAAGCACGCGGTATGGCTCGGCCACTTCGCCCGCGGCACGGTTGTACTCTTCGATCGACTTGTACTGATTGCGGAGGTACTTCTGAATCACGCTCGCGGTGTGGTCGGTGAGATCGATGAGCCGCTGCTCGATATCGCGGCCTTCCGTCCAGATTTGCGACGTGACGAGCTTTTCGTCGTGATCGGCGAGATGCATGAACGCGGCGAAGTTGTCGCCGAGGCCGACCGGATCGACGATTGTGAATCGCACTTTCCCGGGTGGCACGCCGGTCAGAAAGCGAAGCATCATCGCTTGCAGCGCCGATACGCCAGCGGCGCGGCCATCGTCACGACAGCGGAGGAGCACGGAACAGCGTTCAGAGAACGGCAGGAATGCTGGTACGGCTCCGGCAAGCGCTGGCGGAGGCGCGAGCCGCGGATCGGTTGGAACCGCTGTGGTGACGGCGTTCAGATCCACACTCAATTCACCAAAGCGGATACCGGCGGGTACGCCATCGGCAAGAGGACGCTGGGGGGTGAAGGCCTCCCACAGCGGGAACACCGCGTCGCCTTCGGCACGCAGTTCGGTGAACGTTTCCGCCACCGCCGCGGTCGTACCATTCCAGTGGCTGGCCATCGCATCCCAGGCACCATCGCGGGCCTCGGTGGCAGCGTTCATCTTCGCCGTGAAGGCATCTTCGGCAGCCTTGAGTTCCCCACCTAACCGCGATTCAATCTCCTCCTTCTTGGTGCGGAGGCGATCGTCGGCGGCGCGTGTTTCGTTCCCGCGTTTACGGCGAACTCCTTCCGAGGTAGTGGCGAATTCGGATTCGATGCGCAGCAATTCCGTATCGAACTGCTTCTTCTGCTCTTCGAGGAGCGGTTGGTAGTATTCGTCCGTTTCGCGACGTTTGCGGGCGTGCCGTTCGCGGAGCTTCGTCACCCGCGCCACAAACTCGGAGGTGGCGAATGCGTTGAGAAGCTTCACGGAGCGAATGACCTCGGTGAGTTGCTCCGCGATCTCTTTTCCGCCCCGCAAGGTCGTCCGTCGCCCCAGCCACCGTATGAAGAGCCAGGCCCCCACCCCGCACACCAAGCCCGTTACCCCGGCGACAATCCCGGCTTCTTGCGGATCGGGCATGAACGCGAACGCCGATGCACCTGCTCCGCCAAACAGGATGAGAAACAGCACCAGTCCGAATGGTTTGCCCAGCTTCGGCGAGAGGCGCGAGCGCAGCTTCGCAATGCTCTTTTCCGCCGACGCAAGCCATTTGTTCATCCGTTGGATGGGGTCGTCGTCGGTCGGTGCCGGCAGTTGTTCGTCGGTGCACTCGACTTGCTCGCGCTTCACGCGGCCGCGTTTCAGGAGTGGTTCGGTTTCGGTCCAGAGCGTCGTGGTCTGCTCTTCGCCGGCTGCGGCTTTTCGTTGCAGCGATTCGAGTTGCTCCTTAGCCGTTTTCTCGCCGGCTTCGAGAATCGAATCGTGACTCCACTGCTTGTCCTTGTATTCCGTCTGGGCGCGCTGTTGCGCAGCGCGGAATCGCTCCGTGGTTTGTTTGCGGCGGTCGTCGCGCGTGCGATCGGTGGAGAGTTGCTCGGCCGTGTACTCGCGCGCAATGCGTTCCAGAGCGGCCGCGTGTTCGGTCTCGAGCACGCCAAGTTCCTGCGCCAGCGCGGCGGCGTGAGCCTTTCGGGCGCGGGCCACTTCGCGTTCGGCCTTCTCGCTCGTCGTCTGGAACGTGGCGGTGAATTCCGCTTCTGCGGCGGCGCGACTGGAAGCGGCTTCGGTCAACCGCGCCAGCGCGGTACGTTGGCGATCGAAGAGGTTGTCAGGCATAAGGACTCACATGGGCGAATGGTCGAAAAAGCGACTTGAGAAAACTAACCGGGGAATTCGCACTCCTGGCGGACTTGTGTGAAGAGTACCGCGAGCATGTCGATGGCTCGCAGGGCATCGCTCACGGCGGCGTCGAGCGGTTCGACCATCTTTTCGCCATGCGCGCGGCGAACCTCGTCGTCCCACGAATCCTGCGTTGCGTCCCACTTCGCGCGGTTGGTCTTCTGGGCATCGTAAATCTGGCTGCGTGTAGTGCCGAAACGCATGTTAGCTCTCCACTCCTGAGGCTGAGGGCTCAGGTTCGCCTGGCTTCTCGGTTTGTTCGGCTTTGGGTGTGGAGGCATCAGTTGCGGGACCGCTACTCCCGCTCGTCGTGCTGGGTCCCGGTGCATAATCGGGCCGGAGGCCGGCGTAGCTCTCCAGCGACGCGATACGCAAGCTGAGCGCCGCGATCCCATTCGGGAGGTCGGCTTCGAGCATCGACTTCAGCCGACGCGAGGGCCCGGTGAACATTTCGTCGATCATTTTGGGCAACCGGCCAATCCACCGCCGAACAGTTTCGACTTTCTCCTCAGCGTGTTCGAGCCGCGCTCGGGCCAAACGCAGATTTTTCTCCTGGACGGTGCAATCCGGGTCGCGGCCGTCCCAGGTTGGGAACTTGCGTTGCGACAGTTCCGCCTTGGCGCGTGTGACATCTTCCTCACAGTCACGCACGGCCTTTTTCCACCGCGTCAGTTGCTCTTCCAGCCAATCCTGCGCGCGGCGAATCTCCAGATCAACGCCGGCCATCGACTCGGCGAGCAATTCACCGTAGGTGACCAAATCGGCACGCCAGTCGACCACGGCGGCAATGGAACGAACGTCGGCAGGCATGAATCACCGTTGGGAGAGGTATTCTTCGATCCGCTCGGCCTTGCGAAGCAGAAATGGGATGTGTTCCTCCGAGACTTCCAAAAAGCGTTCGAGCACCTGCATGGTGGCCTCGAACTCCTGCCGGAAGCGGTCATGCTCCTGGTCACGCCAGCTATCGCCAAGCGCCATGAGTTGACCGTGCAAACCAGCCAGCGCGGATTGCAGGTCGGCATTGAAACGCTTCAGATTGCCGGCAAACCGCCGTACTTCAGACGGATCGACAATGGCCTGCGACATGCATGTGCTCCCAGGGCGATTGAGATGATGCCTTGTGTTTAGTTACTCGATTATACCCGAGTGCAGCGTTGGCGTTGGCAAGTTTGCCGAGACGAGCCGGATGCGTCAGCGACGGGCCGCTCGCGCACGGGCCGTTCGTCACCTATTTTTTCACAAACCACGGTTTGGTCGTTGAGTCGTTCTTGAAGAACTTCAGCATGTGCTCCGCGATCTTCCGCTGACCAGCCTGCGAGGGATGTGTACCGTCAGCCGCAAAATCGCTTTCTTCGTAACTCAAGCCATCGGCATTTTTAGTGGTGCCATTAGCCCAGAGATAGGGCCCCCAGCTCAACCACGGTGCCTTCACCTCTCCCCTCTTGGGATCGAAGTTGAGCGCCTTGTCGCCGCCGATTTGTTCCTCAATGAGCCACTTCACCGAGAAACCCGATTCGTATGCGTACGGATCGGGGTTCAGGGCAGTCTTAGCGTACCCACCATACGTGCGGCTGGAGAGGTACACGATCTTGAGATTCGGGAACCGCACGTGCATCGCTTGCACAATTTGCCGCAATTCATCGCGAAGCGTTTCCGCATACTTGGGGAACCCGTCGCGCGGACCAGCGTCCGCTTCCTTGATCCACGCGATCTGAACTTGCTCGCGCGTCGCCCCGGCAGCCTTCAGACGTTGATCGACTGCGTCCCAGTACTTCGTCCCGCTGGCTTTGTCGTCGGGGTCTTTGATCCGCGCAGCTGTCATACCGCCCTGCGCCCCATCAACGAGCACAAGCGACGGATTCTTCTCCATGTCGGCATCCGCGATCCGTTTGAATGCGGAGAACTCCTGCGTAGTGTTGCTCATGCCCACAGAAAGCAATACGATCTTCCCCTTCTCGGATGGTTTGCCAGCGTCGTCGAGAGGTTGAATCGCCTTCGCAAGAGTAAGCCCCGCGTCGTTGTGTTCCTTGGGGCGTTCATTTTTGCGGTTGGGGTACAGGCCGCCTTCATAGCCCTGGTATTTCTCGTTCCCGAGTTCTGGCAGCGGCTTGATCTTTGAGGTATCGACTTTGGGTATTTCCGGGGCTTTCGCGGGTGGACCGAGCCGCAAGCCGACCAGAACATCCTTGCCACCCTTCATCGCACTTTTGAACATGACCGCCGAGCCGGCTTTCAGTTCCTTCTCCTCAAACGGCTTGGCCACTTGCTTGTTGTTCAGCATCACCTTCGTATCGGACGTGAGATAGAATGTTTCATCCTTGCCGTCCACCGTGATGGTGACGGTCCCTTTCTCGGGGTCAGTAGCCTTGACGGTTCCGCGACGGATGGCTTCCTGCGCGACCACCAGTCCAAGCGTTAGCGCGAAGAGCGCAAGTGAAACGAAGAGGCGAAACATGGAGAGGCTCCTGATTCCGAGTTGACAAGGACGCGTAAACTTCTCCCACCCTATTGTCTTAAAAACCGCGCCACGACAAGAATCAACACTGCGCCAGTGATAAGGCTGAGTTGCTGTGCGGTGATGGGGTCCACCGCGGGGATGCCAAAAAGCGGACCGCAGATGGCCAGCGCTGCGCCGGGAACGGTCACCAGTGTTGGCTTCCAGCCAAAGTAAAAAACGCCGTTCAACAGAAGTAGAAGACCAGTGATCGGTAACGCCCACGTGTTTAGAGACGGCTTCAGTTCGTTTGGCACAGAAAGAACGTCGCCTGGAAAGGCAAGCGGTTTGGTCACTGTGTTCAGAGCTTGCTGGGCTCCGCTGAGGTTCCCTTCGGTCAATGCCGTGAACGCCTTGTTGTCTTTCAGCAAGTTATTTTGATTGAGCCAAAGCAAGCCAGCGGCGAACACCATCGCACCGAGTGCAAACCGTAGTCGGCGCCCAAACCAGTTGTTGACGAAATCCTTCAACCACAAGTTTCGATGCTTCATGCCGGCGATGGTCATGCCCGGTTTCGGCCGGCGCCGTTCGCGTGCGGCGTCCACCAGTTCCTTCACGCTGACTTCCTTCCCCTCCTTACGAGCCTTTTTCGCTTCTTCCGCCTGATCGACCATCTGGGCGGCCAACTCCCCGGCTTGCGCTTTCGCGTCGGCTTGACTCACACCTTCCGCAACAAGAGCCTTGGCTTCGACTTTTTGCAAGAGTGCCCGCTCGCGTGCCAGTCGGCGTGCCTCCATGCGCGACTCGGCCCACTGCACGATGGGATCGCGCCAGGTGGCGAACTTCCTCCATGTTTCGCCGGTTTCCCCCCGTCGCGACGCCCGCGCCGCGAGCATCGCTTCGTAGCCGAACAACGCTTCGTAAAGTTGCTCCCAGTACGGGCCAGCAAACTTGCAGACGAACTGCCGGAGTGCGTCTTCTTCGAGTCCTTGGAGGCGGAGCGTACGCAGCAGCCCGCGTACTTCGGCCAGAGGGGCTTCCTGCGCTTTTGCTGCTGAGCGATCCACGATCGCCCACAGGAGAAACGCCAGACCCACGGCCACAAACGCGAAGCCGATCCACGCCCAGAGCAACCCGAACAGAAAAAGCGTGACGAGAAACAATAGCGCGCCGCCAATCCCCATCACCCAGTCCAAGAACTGCATGCCAAAACCAACACCACGCAATCGCGTAAATACAACCGAGCCAGTGAGTGTGCCGTGAACGATGAAGTATGCGAGCGGAGTCATGATCGCCAGACCGAGTAATCCACCAGCGAGCGACGCCGTCCCTGCGAACGCGGCTCCAACGATACCGAGCAAACATGCCACGAAGAACCCGATTGCAAGCGATCGCTTCAGCCCGACTTTGGAGCGAAACTGGAATTGGTGCGAGCACTTCTCCAGTTGATCGGCTTGTTCTTCTTTCGGATTGAACTGGCCTGCGCGTTCCAGGCCCAGGAAGCCCTCCAGTGCCGTGATGACTTCATCCATTGACTGGTAGCGATCGGCTGGTTTCTTCGCGAGCATCTTGAGCAAGATTGTGGACAGCGTTTTCGGTACGCGCTTCACCACCACCTCCGGTGGCGTGATGGGTTCGGTCTGGTGTTTACTGATAATCTCCAGTGCGGTCTTCCCCTCGAATGGCGGCTTGCCGGTGATGAGTACATAAAGCGTGCAGCCAAGTGAGTAGATATCGGCACGGTCGTCCACTGTGGCCGAATCGGTGGATTGCTCCGGCGACATGTACGCCGGCGTACCCATCACCGCGCCGGCACGAGTGAGATCGCTCGCAGTGGACGCGCCATCGGCGGGTGCTGCACCGGCTTGTTCAGGCAATTCACCGCTCGGCAACTTTACCAAACCCAGGTCGGCGACCTTCACAACACCCTCGGTGTTGAGCATCAGGTTGTCGGGCTTGATGTCGCGGTGAACCATCCCCTGCTTATGGCCGTAGCGAAGGCCCCGCGCCGCTTGCAGAATGTAGCCGACGGCGATTTCCGGTGCGAGCTTCCCCTCCTTTTTCACCACATCCATGAGCGACTGCCCCTGAACAAATTCCATGCTGAAGAAGTGTTGACCCTTATCCTCACCGATGTCGTAAATCTGGATGACGTTGTGATGCGTGAGTTGGGCGGCGGCGTAGGCTTCGCGGGTGAATCGCGCAACAAAGCTAGGATTCTGCGCGATTTGCGGGTGCATCACCTTGATCGCGACCCGGCGGTCCAGCGAAATCTGCCGACCGAGCAACACAGCACCCATTCCCCCTCGGCCCAGTACCTTCAACACTTCGTAACCGCCAAGCCGCGGGGGGCTTATCTCGGCCGAGTCTCCTTCGTCATCGATCGGACTCCCGTCGGATGGGAGGGTTCCCCCGCTCTCGTCTGTCTCGGCCGCTTTCTTCGCCGTGGTGGGTTTGGCTGTGGGTTCATTGCGTGCACCGCGTTGTGCCGGCTTCTCGGTGAAATCGCTGGTGGCGTGCGGATCGACTTTTTCGGCGGCTTTCGACTCCTCAGCTTCTGTGAAATCACCGGTGGTGTTTGGATCCGCCGCGAGTGGGCGAACAACGGTCTTTGCGGGTGTGGCGCTGGAAGACTTCTTCGCAATCGGTTTGGATGGTGGCCCCTCGGCTTCGGTGAAATCGCCTGTCGCGTTCGGATCGACCGGTGAGGCTGCCTTGGGAATGATTTTCGCCGCTGCTTTTTGAGCAGGTTTGGGCGCCGGCTTTGTGACAGGTTTTGCTTTCGGTGCCTCGGCTTCTGGAGCTTGCGTGTGAGGATCGGATTCGTTCGTGAGCGGCGGGTTCGAATTGCGAACGGTCGTGGTGTTCGGATCGACTTCGGCGGCCGGTTTTGCTTCCTCTTCCGGTTTCTCCGGGTCGGGGGAATCGCCATAGTCGGCAGGATCTTTCCCCTCGAGCAAGAGTGCAGCGTGCTCCTCAAGAGTCAGCTTCCGCCTGGGCTTGGGCTTGATGGTCGATTTGGGTGCGGAGGGATCTTTAGGGAGTGACTTGTCTTCAACAAGTTGCTGCACGCTGATCGTGCCGCCCGGTTCAGCCGACACAACGATGACAAATGGCTTGCCACAGCCAGGACACTTCGGCTGGAAACGACCGGGTTTGAGCCCCTTTGGGTTGAGCGCGGCCTTGCAATACGGGCATGCGATGCTCATGGGCGCAACACCGTGAGGATCGCCGCGCCGATCCGCAACACGATAAACCCCGGAAATCGGGAAAAACTGGAAGAATGAAGCGGCCGCGGCAATGGAGTGGGAGCAATTATACCCGTTCGACATCGCCACAAGTCAGGAAAGACCCGAAGATAGATCCTCTGTCTTTCACTCCTCCACAGTGGCTTCGTACTCCAATTTCGCCAGCAGGTCGTTAAGTTTCTCGCGGGCAGTGTCGCGATCATTGCGGAGTTTCTCTTCCTCCTCCGTGATCTTCGCAAGACGATCTTCCTGCTTGCCGAGCGTTGAAATGAATCGTTCGCGCAGTTCCTTCTCGCTTGCCCGATCGCCCAGCGCGCCGAGGTTCTCGCGAATCCGCTTTTGCTCCGCGTGGATCTTGCTGCGTTCATCGTCGAGTTGCTTGAGTTTTTCTTCGATGCGGCTCACGGATTGTCTCTGCGCAAGAACCTCCTTCAGAGCCTTCTCGGTGGCCTTGTCGAGATACTTCGCCGATACCCACGCCGTGAGTTGCTTGTCAGTGATGTCCGCGAGGCCAAAGGATTGAAAAAGTGTTTGCTGCTGTTGAACGATGAACTTCGTCGCGGTATTCGGCGGCAGCAGAAAGCGGAATCGCCAGTAGTTCTCGGTCGTCTCGTGCGGCTTTGCGGTTTCGACCAGTTTCCAGCGGGAATCGTCGCGCGGATGATCGAGATACGTCACCTGCTCCTTGTCGGCCTTGCTGTTGAACGTGTACGTGGTCTTCTGGACTTGCGCGTAATGGGCTTTGAGTGCGCCGTTGCGAATCGTCACCCGGCTGACGCGGTCGCTGTGCGAATCGATGTTGTCGAGCACGCGAACCGCGAGTTCCACCGCGTAGCCGACGAGCCGCTTCTCAGTCGGCTTCATCGTGTCGAGCATCGCCTCACCGACGTAACTTCCCGCTTCGAGCACGGTGACCGGCCCGCCTTCCAGTGTGAGTCCGGTCGTGTTCTCGAATTCGACGCAGCGAATCGGATTCTCCGGCCTGGCGGCTTTCTGATACAGCAACACACTCCGACCCGCGAACGGCTTCAGCAGAATCGGCACGAGTGCCGATTGATTCCGCCGGACCGTAACGGGCTTCTCGATGCCATACTCGAATAGGTCACCGATCTGGCGCTCGCGTGTTTGTGATTGAACCGAAGAAACCGCGGAGGCACGAGCGCCGCCACCACCGTAACCGCCACCGCCTTCGGTCCTCATCGCTCGCTTCTTGGGCGATGGCGCCATCGCACCCCCTGGCGCAGCCAACGCCATACCCTCCATCGTCCTTTCTTCGAAGTCTTCGACGCCTGCTTCGGCCATCGGCGGAAGAACACCGGTGGTCTCTTTCACTTCCACCACTGGCCGGCGGATGTAGCGTGGCGTGTAGAGATCGTGAACGAACGACACCGGCAATCCGGCAACCAGCGTGAGGTCGACGTCCTGCCAGTCTTCGTCGGATGTGTTGTCGACAACTGCCCAGCCTTGAATGAGCGGTTGTGGCTCGGGCGAAGTGGCACCGTCAGACGCCGGGTGTGCGTCACCTCCGACCTTGCGGGCGGGGGTCGCCTCGTCGAGCAGTATCCGATACGTCGCTTTCCACACGGGCGCTTCGAGCACGTAACTGAGGCGCACGGTGCGTTTCCCCTCGCCCTGCGCAAAGAGCGTGAATGTGCGGGCGTCTTTTTTCTTGGATGCGAGCTGGGTGCGAAGGTAGAAATCGAGATCGCGTTTGAGTCCGTCGTCGAGAATCTGAAAATCGAGGTCGTACAGATCGAAGGTTCGGACTTCACCGGTCTCGGTTAGCAGCGAGAGCCGTCGTTGACTACTCACGCCAGATGGCGTGCGTGTATCCACCGTATCGACGCCAAGAACCGTTCCGCGTATCGACTCCGCTGCCCCGGTGGACTTGACGGCCACCCGCGCGCCCTTGATTTGCGGTACCAACCCCACAAAACTTCCCGAATCCGGAATGCTGAGTGCAATCTCTGCCAGAAGCTGCTCAATCGGCGTCGTTGAATCGTAACTGACAGCCGAAACGGTACCGCCATCGAGATCCAGGACAGTGAGCGACTTCAACACATCGCTGACTTCACGTTGCTTAAACGAAAGCGAGAGCGATCGATCGCCCTCGATTTGCGTTTCGCGCTCGAAATAACCAACTCCGTGCTTGTACAGAACGACGCGCCGGATTGGGAGATTGGACATAGAGATTCCTCGGGTGTGGATATTGGTTCCACAGGGCTTCCGCCCTGTGTTACAAAAGTCGGCCCCTTCCGGGGCGAAAACGAAAACCGTCGCTGTGCTCTTCTGTTTTTCCGCCCGGAGGGCCGGCTTTCGTAGCACAGGGCGGAAGCCCTGTGTTGACGTTCGCACATCCGCTGACACGCCCTCGTGGTGCGCAGGTTCGCTACTCCTTCGCCAAAACGAGATCTACCACCCAGCACCCGCGTACATGCGTCGCGTGCGGATCGCGGCAGTGTTTGAGGATGTCTTCGTTACCGCAGCCCGCGTCTTGCAATGCGTCGGCCAGAATCGGCATCGCGCCGAAGTCGCGCGAATCGTACATCAGATGCGTCTTCCCATCCAGTACCTCGTCAGTCACATCGTCAACCACCTGATACCACTCATCAGCGGCGGCAGATTCGTTCAACCAATGTTGAACTGAGAAGAGAATCAACTTCCGACGACTCGCTCTCCCTTCGAGAAAAGTCAGCATCTTCGCTGGGTCTTCGCACGCGAACCACTCTGCTTCGGTCATGGGTTGTACCTATACTGGGGCCAATTGCCCTTCCAGATACCAGCGGCTGCGCCGCCGTCCCTGTGCCGAGAGTTTGTACATCCACATACGCCGTTTCCAGTGCCACCCATACCAAGCAACCGGTGCGGCAAGCTCGGTTTTCACTATCGAACCATTGAGGTTCCCGACCACTGTCCGAACGATCTCACCTACTCGGAACCGTGGGACCGGTAATCCCCTTTGAGTCTCGATGTCGTCAGGCGACAATGGTCGCGAATACCACACCATCAATCATCCCTTTTGCGTTTCACTACGCTTGGAACCCTGGAACTTGGCACGCCGGAACTTATAAAGACAAGACGCGCCACCTCTTCCCTCCGTTCGCGCTTTCCACTGCAAGGCTCCGCCGGATTCGGAACCCACGATGTCCACGCACGTACGCACTCCCCGCGAAGTCCTGGCTTACATCCGGGAACGCGAAGTCAAAGCCGTTGATCTGCGTTTCATGGACTTCCCCGGCTTGTGGAAACACTTCACCGTCCCAGCGGAGGTGCTGGACGAAAACGCCTTCGAAGATGGCATCGGCTTCGATGGTTCCAGTGTTCGCGGATGGGTTGCAATCAACGAATCCGACATGCTGCTTCGACCACAGCCGGACACGCTGTTCATTGATCCGTTTTGCAAGGATGTGACGCTCGCGATGCTATGCGATATTCAGGACCCGATCACAAAGGAAGACTACTCGCGCGATCCGCGCCACGTCGCACGCAAAGCCGTGAATTACATGAAGAGCACCGGCGTGGCCGACGCGGCCATGTTCGGACCATCACTGGAATTCTTCGTTTTCGACGATGTGAAATTCGACCAGACGCCGCACTCCGCGTTCTATTACGTCGATTCCGCGGAGGGGCAGTGGAACAGCGGCCGCGACGAGCGTCCCAACCTCGGCTACAAGATCCCGTACAAGCAAGGGTACTTTCCGTGCCCGCCTTCGGACTCCTTGCACGATTTACGCAGTGAGATGATGCTGGCGATGATGCAGTGCGGCATGACGGTGGAGAGCCACCATCACGAGAAAGCCGCTGGCGGGCAATGTGCGATCAACATCCACTACGACGAACTCGTGCCGATGGCCGACAACGTGCTGAAGTACAAATACATCGTGAAGAACATGGCCCGACGGCACAACAAGTCGGCCACATTCATGCCCAAACCGCTCTTTGAAGATTACGGCAGTGGAATGCACGTTCACGTCTCGTTGTGGAAGAAAAAGAACAGCGACCTCACGAACCTTTTCTACGGCAGCGACTACTCAAACCTTTCCGAACTCGCGATGTATGCTCTGGGCGGTTTGCTCAAGCATGCACCGGCACTCTGTGCCATTACCAACCCCACAACCAACAGCTACAAGCGGCTCGTGCCGGGCTACGAAGCCCCCGTAAACCTCGCCTACAGTCAGCGCAATCGCTCGGCGGCTGTGCGCATTCCCGTCTATCCGTCACGTGCCAAATCCAAACGTCTGGAATACCGCATCCCGGACGGCACCGCGAACCCGTACCTGGCCTTCGCGGGAATGCTGATGGCAATGCTCGATGGCATCGAGAAAAAGGTCCACCCCGGCCCCGCGCTCGACAAGGACATCTACGATATGCCCGCGGAGCAACTCAAGGACGTGCCGAAGACGCCGCAAACGCTCGTGGAAGCGCTCAACGCATTGGAACAGGATCACGAGTTCCTCCTGCGCGGAAGCGTGTTCACCGAAGACGTGATTGAGACGTGGATCGACTACAAGCGCAAGGCCGAGGTCGCCGCAATCCGCGTCCGTCCGCATCCATATGAGTTTGCCTTGTATTTCGACAGTTGAGGGGGCGGAATAACTGAGGTCGTGGTAGGCCGTATTCTCACTTGGGACCTGAATTGGTCTTGTATCTCACTTTTCCTGCTCGTTAAACTTCTCCTTCGCCCTACCGGGGCAAGATGCCCCCAGCCCGCCGGTCACGGAGGATGCACCGCACATGCCTGCCCGAATCAAAGAAGCCAAACCGAAGGACAAGGAACCCGCCCCACTCGCCGGTCGCCCGCTCATTGCGGTGAATGCCGATCTCGTCACACCCAAGAATGGAACCCCCTTCGCCAAACTCAATCTCGGCTACATCGACGCGATCATGGCCGCCGGCGGACTGCCGCTCATTCTGCCGCCGCTGCGTAAAGAGAACTTGGCCGAGATCGACGCCCTTCTGGATCAGTGTGCTGGCATCGTGCTCACCGGCGGCGCGGACATGGACCCCCGGCGCAATGGCCAGGCGATGACGGCAGCGGTCAGCCCAATGCCCACACGCCGCGAAGACGCCGACCGCTACTTGCTTGCCAAAATCTTCGATCGGAAGATTCCCGTCCTCGGAATCGGCGTCGGGATGCAGCAGTTGAACGTCTTCGCGGGCGGTACACTCCACCTGCACCTGCCGACAGACAATCCGAAAGCGATGCCGCACTTTGACCAGATGGGTGCCCCGCACCGCCACATGGTGCTGATCGAGGAAGGCACCCGCCTCGATGACATCTACGGCACACAGGAACTGCGTGTGAACAGCACGCACCACCAGGCCATCAACCAGATGGGCAAGCGGATGCGCGTCGCCGCAAAAGCGCCGGACGGCGTGATTGAAGCTATTGAATCGACCGACCCGAACTGGTTCTGCGTGGGTGTGCAATGGCACCCGGAAGCAGAAACCGCCAGCGCCCTAGATGTGCAAATCTTCGACTGCTTCGTGCAGGCCACCGTGCGGGCCGCCGACAGCGCACTCGTTGCGGCCTGACTGTTTAAGAAGCGGTGGTGGAATGACTTTTAAGACTCGAAACAGGAGTTAACCACAGACAGAGACACAGAGAAAGACCAAAGCCAGAGGAGACAGGGTGACAGGATGAAACGAGATCAGAATCCGTCGTGTTCATTCTGTCATCCCGTCAATAACTCTTCTTGTCGCTCTCTTTGTTCTCTGTGTCTCTGTGGTTCATTCCTCGGTCACTTGCTCGCTCATTACGCCACCGGTTCTCAGGGACACCCGTTTCAAGTTCCAGGTTTCAAGTTCGAGAACGGATGCTATCTCTGTCCGGTCAACTTGGGACCCCGAACTTGAAACTTGGAACTTCTCATGTCCCGAATATTACTCGGCCTGTCTATCGGCTCGGGGTTGGAAGGGGTGGACGCGGTTACGGCACGGGTTGAGGGGTTGGGCCTCGACATCGTGCCGCGCATCGTCCCAACGATGCGCGTTTCGTTCCCGCCAAATGTGCGGGATGCGATCCGCGCTTCCGCCAATAACCCCACCCTGTTTCCCCCCGAATTTCTCCGCGCTGTTGCAGACACCATCGTATTTGCCGCACGGCAATCGCTGAGCAAGGCTGCAGTTTCGCCGCGCGATACCTTTGCTGCCGGTTTTCTGGAACCATCCCGCCCGGCAACCGCCGTCCCGATGCACTGGCCCGAAATCGTGGGGCGCGTGGTCGACCAACTCGGGATCACCGCCCTGCATGGCTTTGCCGATCGCGACCGGGCCGCCGGCGGCACCGGCCACCCGATCACTGCTGCGGCGGATTTCCTCCTCTTCCGCAACGAAACCGAATCCCGACTACTCGTCCATCTGGGCGCGGTCGCAACTGTGCTGCTCATTCCCGCTGGCGGGAATATTTCCGCCGCGTCCGGTTTCGATGCGGGTCCGGGAAATCAACTACTCGATGCGATTCTCTTCCACGGTTCACGGGGAAAAGAGCATATCGACGCTGGCGGGAAGAAGGCCGTACAGGGACGGTGCCTCGAACCCCTTCTCGCACGATGGCTCGAACATCCACATCTCACGCGAACGCCGCCGAAGAGCGTTCACACCGAAGCGTTCGGCCGGAGTTTCCTACTGGCTGCATTCGATGCGGCGCGGCAATTGAATGCCGGTTTACCAGACTTGCTTTGCACCGCAACACATCTCGCTGCCCGTGCGATTGGCGACGCCTGCCAGCGAATGCAGATGAAGGTAAACGGTCCCCGTCGCGTACTCCTCTCCGGCGGCGGGGTGCGAAATGGTTTTCTGTGGCAAAGAGTAGCCCAGCAGTTTGGAGGGAATGTGGACCGCACGGATACGCTCGGCATACCTGCTCTCTCACGCAATGCCGCCGCGGCGGCAATACTGGCCGCGCTCACATGCGACGGTATTACGGGGAACCTTCCTCTCCTGACCGGCGCCACCGGCGGGCGGCTCTTGGGGCACGTCTCACCGGGCGACAATCGTAACTGGGCCCGCTGTGCGGCCTGGCTCGCCGACCAGACGGGCGATTATCCACGGCCCAACCGTGCCGCGTAAAGCAATTCGAGAGAATCCAACATGCCGCCCAATCCCTACGACAAGGCCAGTCGATTTGCTGCCTCCAAACTGGAACCGGAGGCGTTCATCGGCTGGCTGCTCAGCCTCCCCACTGCGGCATTCACCTTTCGCGGCTGGCTGGACACACGCGGACTGCCGTTTCCCGGCGAACCCGACCGTATCTCTGACACCGTCGCTCACCTGGAAGATGCGTCCCAACACGGTATCCCCTGGGCCGTGGCCATCGAATTCCAAACACAACCCGACCCCAATATGTCCACGCGGCTACTCCGCTACCTGGCCGAGTTGGGTTTGAACCGCAAGCCAGATGAAGAACGCGGGAGTCGCTTCCAACTGGGTGCAGCGGTCGTTAACCTGACCGGGAGTGGATCGACGTCACGCGACATGAACTGGCCTGCTGCAGGGCTGCACACGCTCCTGAAAGTTGTGGAGCGGAATCTCGAAGCCGAATCGGCGGAGGAACTGCTGGTGGGAATCGAATCGGGTCGGTGGTCGCGTTGTCTGTTGCCGTGGATTCCGCTCATGTCCGGCGGTGGGAATACCGACACCATCGACAGGTGGAAGACGCTGGCGGAAGCGGAACCGGATCGGCGTCGCAAGGCGGAGTTTGGCGGAATTGCTCTGGTCTTTGCAGACAAGGTAGGTCGCAAGGAGATCTGGCAACAGAAACTGGAGGGCTGGAACGTGGAAGAATCAACCGTCGTCAACGAATGGATTGCCATTGGAGAAAAACGCGGCGAAGCGCGCGGCGAAGCACGTGGAGAAGCACGTGGAAAGGAGATTGGCGGAATGCAAGAAGCCCAAGCAATGATCCTCCGCCTTGGCACCAAAAGATTCGGTCCAGCTTCGACGGCTATAGAAACGGCGGTCAAGGCAATTCAAGATCACGCGCACCTAGAGCGGATTCTCGACCGGCTCTTCGAGGCCACCGGTTGGGAAGATTTGATCGCCACGGCCTGACATCCTTTGCGCCGCAATGAGTCAATACGCGGATCCTGGTGGCGCGCAATTTGCCGCCAGTTCCACGTTCTCATTTGTCTCCATCGGAAGGCAATCACTCCTCAAAATGAGACTTGCAACGCGAGGCGATCATGAACACCCGCTTGTCAGCCAGAGTAGCGTCGAGTTGGAGTATCTATGCCCTGGTTATCGCGTTGTGGCCGAGCGCAAGCGTTTCCGCACAACCTCCTGCCCCACCCCCACCTCCGGGCGACATTCCGGGGGTTGATGTCCAGGCTCGTGGCCCCGTCCACGAGGCGTTCGCCGAGCCCACGAACGCGCAACCAACTCCCGGTCCGCTGGTGACGAAACAACCGCCGGAGCCGATTGAAGAACTCCCGCCCGACCAGAAGCCCGAAGGCGACAATGTCCAGTGGATTCCCGGTTACTGGGCTTGGGACGACGAAACCAATGACTTCGTTTGGGTCAGCGGGTGCTGGCGCGATGTCCCGCCCGGCCAGCAGTGGATGCCTGGTCACTGGCAGGCGGTGGAGGGCGGCTGGGTGTGGGTAGCCGGGTTCTGGGCAACGAACAACCTGACGGAGGTCCAATACCTGCCCTCCCCTCCGCCAACGCTCGATCAGGGGCCATCCACCCCCGCCCCAAACGCCAACAGCATCTACAATCCCGGGTGCTGGGTCTTCACGAACGCCAGGTACATGTGGCGTCCCGGTCAATGGATCGCCTACCAACCCAACTGGGTTTGGATTCCGGCCCACTACATCTGGACGCCGAGCGGGTACATCTTCATCGACGGCTTCTGGGACTACCCACTGGATCAACGCGGTCTGCTCTTTGCTCCGGTCCGGATCAACCCGCAGGTGTTCGCCGCGGCGCGGCGGCCATTCGTTCCCTGGAACGTGGTTAACAATGATTTTCTGCTCGGCGCGATGTTCGTTCGCCCCAACGCCAGACACTACTACTTCGGCGACTACTTCGAACCGCGGTACGAAAAGCTTGGGTATGTGGCGTGGCCCGACTACCACCCGGTGAAGGGCGCATTCGACCCGACCTTCGCCTACTACCGCCACTTGCACGCTGCCGACACGCGGTGGGAACCGGCCCTGAAATCTCTCTACGCCGGCCGACGCACGGGAGAGATTCCACGCCCGCCACACACGCTCGCCAAACAGGCCGAGGCGATCAGAACGATCACTGCAAACAGGACCGCCGAAACCACGATCCACAAGGACGTACACCTCACGCACGCGCAGAACGTCACCGCTCTCACGCCACTCAAGGAAGTTGGCAAAACGCGCGTGACGAACCTCGCTCCGATCGGCGGGGGAAAGAATACCAACACGGTATCGCGTGAATTGAAACTCCAAGTTGTGAACAAGGAAGCCCTTGCCCGCGAGCAGAAGGCGGCTGAAGCGCTCCGTCTCGCCGCTCAGCAGCGTCGCACCGCGGAAGCGAAGGTGCTGGCGGGAGGGAAAGTCCCCGTCCAACATACGGACCCCCCTCACGCAATCAAATTGAACCTGCCGAAACCGCCGGCGCCGGTTGCTACGCCGCGCCCGCCGGTGAGGACAGCCCCGCCCGCCGTGGTCCATCCCAAGCATGAAGAGCGGCCGATCCCGAAATACGAGCCGCCAAAACCATTGGCTCCGCCGAAGTCGCAACCGCCGAAGAAGAAGTAGATGCCGGAAAAGCACGGGCCGCAGAGTCAACTCTCTGCGGCCCTGTTATCGCACGGAAAAATATGCTTGCTCTTGTCTGACTCAACCTGACTTACGCCTGCCGTTCAGCCAATAATTTTCGCGCCAGCACCACTGCGCCGAGAACCGGATCGTCCACCAACCCCACTGGTCCAGGTGTAACGCCACAGGCGCGGAGTTCGCTCAGAAATCGGTCGCGATACATCGCGCTTTCGATGACCAAACCGCCCGTCAATGCCACCGGCAGCCCGTCACGCGGGAATCCGCCCGCCGCAACTGCCCCGGCCGCCGTCTTCGCCAGTTCTCGGACTTCGTCCTCGAAAATCGCGGCTGCCACGCGATCACCGTTCGTAGCGGCTTTGAGCACGATCGGCGCCAGGCTTGCGATGAACGCCTTGTCCCACTTCCCACGGTACACAGCCGGGATGAACTCACGCGGATCGTTTGAGCCGAGCTCCTTCAACAGTGCCGGCAACAGCTCGGTTTGGGTACCAATGTTGTCCGCGGCGCGGCATGCGGCCCGCAGGCCAAGTAACCCCAACCGAAACGCGCTTCCTTCGTCGCCAAGGAGATAGCCCCAGCCGCCGGCACGTGAGTCCTTTCCGCGTGCATCCAACGTAAACGCAATCGAACCGGTTCCGGCAATGACCGCCAACCCCCATCCTTCCGGTGTGCCGGCCGCGAAGAGGAGCGTCGCGTCGTTGGCGATGGTGAGTTTATCGGCCAGTTGAACCAAATCGGCCCAGCCGCGAATAACGTCCAACCCTTCTTCGCGATCTACTCCAGCCAAGCCCATCGCGGCCGCCGCAACCTGCTTGCGGGCGATCTTTGCAACTCGGAATGCTCCTGCCACCGCCGTGTTTAACTCGCGTAGCGCAGCGGTTTCCCCCACCGCTTGAATATTGGACGGGCCGCCCTCTCCACGCCCGAGCAGAGTACCCGTGCGCGCATCCGCCAGCACCGCAATCGTGTGCGAGGCACCGCCATCGATACCCAAGACAAGAGGAGTGGAGTCAGCCATACAGTTCAGATCATTTACCACAAAAGCACCAAGTTCGCACACAGAAAGACGAAGAAGACAGAATGCCGATTTCCGGCCGTCTTTGTGTTTCTTTGTGCGAACTCGGTGTCTTTCTGGTTAGTCCTTCTTTTTCGCCCCTTTCACGTACTTGTCAAACCACGCGATCTGTTCGTATAGAACGTGGCCGATCGATTCGCGAGCGGCATAGCCATGATCTTCGTGCGGCAGCAGCACCAACCGCACGGTGCCGCCGGTCCCACGCACGGCCTGATACATTCGCTCGCTTTGCACCGGGAACGTACCGGGATTGCTGTCGGCCGCTCCGTGAATCAAAAGGAGCGGTTCCTTGATCTTGTCGGCATGGTAGAACGGCGACATCTTGCCGTAAATCTCAGGTGCTTCCCAGAAAGTACGCCGTTCGTTCTGGAACCCAAACGGCGTGAGCGTGCGATTGTATGCTCCGCTGCGTGCAATCCCCGCCTTGAACAACTTTGAGTGCGCAAGCAGGTTCGCCGTCATGAAGGCACCATAACTGTGCCCCATCACACCCACACGGTCCTTGTCGATGCCAAACTCCACGGCTTTATCGATGGCGGCAGCCGCGTTTGAGTTCAGTTGATCGATGAAGTTATTGTTGGCGGTCTCCGGTGGGCCAACGATGGGCATGGAGACTTCCAGCACCGCATAGCCCTGCGTGAGAAAGAACAGGTGCGAATAGCCGGTCACGGTAGTGAAGCGGTGCGGCGAACCCACGACTTGCCCGGCGGTATCCGCCGACGCGAATTCAATTGGATACGCGTAGAACACCGCCGGCACCTTCTCACCCTCCTTGAGATTCGGCGGGAGGTAGAGCGTGAATGAGATCGCGGTCCCGTCAGCGCGCTTTGTGGTGATGAGTTGTTTCTTTACCTTGCGCAGTTCCGGCGCGGGGTCAGTGTTCTGCGTCAGTTGCTTTTCGTGCGTGGCGTCGCGATAGAAGTAGTTCGGCGGTTCGGTTTGCGATTCCCGGCGAACAATCAGCTTCGAGCCGGACACGTTCAGCACGCGAACGACTTCTTCGTAGACATCCTCACCGCAGTGAAAGAGTCGTTCCGATTTACCGGTTCTCAGGTCGTATTTGTCGAGGAACGGGCGGTCGCCTTTGGGCGAAGCGCCGTCGCCGCGCAGGAAGAATGTATCGCCCGCGGGATCGCCCGCAGTGCGAATTACCGAATGGCCGTTGGTCAGCGTCCGCATCACCGGTGAACCCGGATCGCCGTAACGATCCTGCGCGGAGTGATCGAAGAGGATCTTGGGTTCGGCTGCCAGTATGGCGGTGGTGGGCGCAAGGAACGTCCGCACCCATTTCCGGTCCCGATCGTAATCACGGACGAGCATTCGGTTCCCATTGGGGAAGAAGTCTAAGCCCGCAAAGCGATGTTCGATCTTTAGCAACTCACTGCCACGAATTTCGCCCTCGGCGTTGGCGGTGAAGAGCGCATCGCGGTGCGGAACTTTCTTCTTGGGGTCGCCATCGTCTTGAGCTTCGGCCCAGATGAGAGTGCGCGGGAGTGTGGGAATCCAGCGAATCGAACGCGGACCTGTGGATACTCCTTCGATGGGCACTTTGTCTTGCAGCGGGAGTTCCGCCACGGTGCCACTCTTTTCGCCGTCGGTCGTTTTGTAGATCTCCACCGCGCGCGGAAATGCCGAGTACGGGTGTAGGTACGAGAACGGCTTGTGAACGCGTGTGACGAGGATGGATTGTCCGTCCGGCGACGGGTCGGACCGAATGACGATGCTCGGTTTGCCGATGAGTTGAATCTTCGGTTTGTCCGGTTCTCCATTGATCACCGCGAGTTGCGATGTGCAATAGTATTCGAACAACGCCGCGTCGTGCTCGTTCTTCAGCAAATCTTGATATGTCCGAACGGGCGCGGCCTTTCCACCGCTTTCCTGTACGACTGGTCCGTTTGGTGCAAGAGGTGCGGGGGGCGGTTCGCCGCGTCCTTCGGGCACAAGTTGCACGAGCAGTGAGCGGTTGTCGGGCATCCACTGCAACGGCTCGCCGATAGCCGCGTTCAAGCGAATGCCTTTTACCTTCTGAAGTTTCAGTTCCGCGACATCCGCGACCCAGACTTCGATCCCGCCGTCGATCGTACTCATCACCGCGAACCGCTTGCCGTCCAGCGACCAATGCGGGAAGCCGATCTTCGCTTTCTCCGGCAGCGCGATTGGTTTGGGCTCACCACCGGTAGCCGGCATCATCGAGAGCGCTGTGACACGTGGCGGACGTGCTGGGCCGTTTGTCTTGGGATTCAGTCGGACGCCCGCAATGCGCAACATCGGCGCGGCGAGTTCCTCAATGGAGGGATACCGCGTCGTCTGGATCAGAATGATGTTTTCGCCCGTCGGACTGATGGAGAGCGTCGGCGGGGCAGGCGCATCGAGAATATCGACAACCGCCTTGGGCGGTTTCTGGTAGCCCTCCTGACCGAAGGCATCAAGCGTGATGGTCACCGCACATACCCCGCACAGTATTGCACGAAACATGACTGCCCTCTCGCGGTGTTGTGTGCAGCTGCCGATATCGACAGCTACCCCCGTCGTTCAGGCAGTGTACCCTGGCAGCACGTCAGCGTATACTGAGCACCGACCCTGGGTCTTTGGCCGAGACGGCTCCGTGTCTCGTCCGATTCCGGGCTACCCTCTCACCCACCTAACCACATGAAACTCTTCCGTATCGCTGCGGCCTTTACACTTTTCGTTCTCCCCTCGCTTGTCAGCGCGGAAGACAAACCCATCGTACTCCAAGGTGACGATGGTCCTGGTAGAGGAAAGCGCATCGTTCTCATCAGTGGCGATCAGGAATATCGCTCGGAGGAGACGATTCCGCAGCTCGCGAAGATTCTCGCCAAGCACGGTTTTCAGTGTACCGTTCTTTTCACGGTGGACCCCAAAGACGGAACTGTCAACCCGAACATTTATAACATCCCCGGTCTCGAAGCACTGAAAGACGCCGATCTCATGGTGATCTTCACGCGATTCCTCAACCTGCCGGACGAACAGATGCAGCATATCGCAGATTACGTGGCAAGTGGCAAACCGGTGGTTGGCCTGCGAACTGCAACGCATGCGTTCAACATTCCCGGCAAGAGCAAGTTCGCGAAGTTCTCCTGGAATAGCGGCGACCCGACGTACAAGCAGGGCTTCGGCAAGCAAGTATTGGGTGAGACGTGGGTGAACCACCACGGCGCGCACGGCAAGGAGGGGACACGCGGTATCATCGCGAAAGGGGAGGAGAAACATCCCATCCTGAAGGGCTTCAAGCCGGGAGACATCTTCGGCACCACGGACGTTTACACGGTGAATCTGCCGCTGCCCGGCGATAGCACAGCCATTGTGTTGGGCGAAGTCACCGAGACGCTCAGCCCGGACTCTAAAGCAGTCAGCGGCAAGAAGAACGACCCGATGATGCCGGTGGCATGGACGAAGACGTACAAGGGCGAAAACGAGAAGAGCGGCCGCGTGTTCACGACCACGATGGGTGCGTCACAGGATATGGAATTCGAGGGTACGCGCCGGATGATCGTGAACGGCTGCTTCTGGGCAATCGGCCTCGAAGACAAGATCCCCGAGAAAACCAACGTGGACATCGTCGGCACATTTAAGCCGACGAAGTTCTATTTCAAGAAGAATGAGGAATGGGTAAAGCATGCAATCAAGCCAACGGATTTATTTAAGTAGCGATCAGGCTTCGTTCGTAGTGACCCGCTACGCGGCGAGACCGGCTGAAGCGGGTCACTACGAACTCTCTAACACCACAGGATGAGAAGTGGACAACCCGGCGCGGCGATCGGAACGCACTCAACCCACAACCTCATCTGTGGCACGCGATTCCGTGCGGGCGCGGAGTGCCCGCGTTGCTTGTTCGCAGTGGCCACAACAAGAGCTATCATGATCGTGGTACTCCGCACCCGATGTGTTCGTTCCGGAGGGTTGTTTCACGATCTTGCCGTCCAGCCCCACTTGTCCGCGTAATTCCTGCACCGTCATACCGAGCCGGAGTCCTCGCTTTGCCAATGCTTCCTGAATCTCGCGTAGTGAAGTTTCACCGAAGCAACTGGACTCCAATATCTCATCCGCAGTGAAACGGACCAGCTCACCCACCGTCTTGACCCCCACGCGTTTCAGCAAATTCGCTCCTCGCACGGAGAGCACAAGATCGTATTCATTTCGTTCATTCGGATCACCCATCACGGCACCCCTGGAATCCTCGTAAGCATTCTCGAAGGTATCCGCATTCATAAGTCGCGTCAAATGACGCAACTGGCTCGCTCAAAGCATGGTTTTGTCGCGAATGGTTGGGGACGATATGCTGCCGTGGTTGGGCCGTTGCCGGGTGTGTTTAGCTCGCAGTTCAGTGACCGATCCGGCGGACCGCCCTTGTTCCGCTAGGATCGGGCGGGCAGCAGGACGATGTTGCGTCGTCCGAACGAATGGGTTGTGACTCCACGCGAGGAAGGCCGCTTTCGGGCGGCTTGGTTTTCGTTTGTAGCGACCCGCTTCAGCCGGTCACTACGCGCAGCGGCGATCAGGACACTCTGTGTCCTGATTCGCTTCAGCGTCATTACAAACAAGCACGCTGATTAGTGGTTGTGGTGGTCGTGGCCGCCGAAGTATTTGCTCTTCGGGTCGGCTCGACTCCAGACGTACGCGAGCAGGTCGAGAATCTCTTCACGCGTGAGCTTGTCGAGCAGCCCCTTCGGCATCATCGACGTGGGGGCTTTCTTCTGCTCCGCGATGTCCGCGCGCTTGATCTCGATGGGCTTGGTGCTCGCAAGCGGGTTCTCGATCACCTTCACCACGCCGTCTTTCTCCTCCACGATCATCGCCGTGATAACCTTATCGCTGGTGAGCACGATACGGTACACCGCGTACTTGTCGTCGATCTTCTTCGACGGATCGAGGATGTGCTCAGTCACATCGACGGCGTTCTTGAAGACCTTGGGATCGAGTTTCGCGAGATCCGGGCCGAACTCGTTCCCCTGCCCGCCGAACTTGTGGCACGCCACACATGTGGCCACCGTGAACATCTGCTTGCCGGTGGCGAAGTTCCGGCCGCCCTTCGCTTCCATTTCTTTCACGGCGTCGGTCAGTTCTTCGAGCTTCCATTCCGTCCGCGGACGGTTGAACTTCAGCAGATCGTCCTTGACCGGCAGTGGATTCTTCGCCAGATACCCCTCCGGGTTCTCCTGATACGCTTCAAGGTCCGGTACCACGTAAAGCGCGCCGTGCATCCGCCGCCAGTGACCTGGGTAAGTGCAAACATACGGATAGATGCCGGGTTCCTTTGGCGCGGTGAATGCCAACTGCTGGCTCTGCCGCGTTTGCAGCAAGCGGCTCTTCAAGAGCACGACCCCCGCAGGCATGTTCGGCACATACTGCGCGGCCGCGGCGCCTGGGGAAGTCGCAAAGACTTCCGCCGCCATGCCGACTTTCTCCAGGTTGCCCGGCGTCACGATCACGAAGTTGTGCGGCATGATGTCGGTGTTCTCAAAGATGAACTCCACTGGCTTACCCGCCTGCACCACCATCCGTTCCTTGTCGAAGCTCATCTGGTCGAACAGCGTCCCGACGCGAATGACGCGAACGCCAATGTCTGCCAGTTCCTTGCGGGCGGCTTTCGCCTCAGCGGGCGGCAGCAGACCGGCGAGACTTTCGCCCAGTTGCATGAAATCGAGTGCGACGGTCGAAGTTCGCTCCGTCACCGGCAATGAGCGGATGAACTTCATTACTGTTTCGAGATGCGTTTTGGCGTCCTCCTTCGGCCAGAAGCGTGCGGGGATGCGAATGAGGGCTTGCACGGCTGCTGCGCGGTCGTTTTCATCACTGAGGTGCTTGGCGATCGCTTTGAACGCGTCTGCTTCCTCCCCGCGCACCGCGGCCAGAGCAAACATCGCCGCTTTACGGATCACACGCTCTGGTGAAACCGCACCGACTTTCAGCTCGGCTTTTTCCTTCGGGGCCGGGTTATCTGTCGATTTGAACACGGTCCGTTTCTCGGCGTTCAACACCAACAGTGTGAACTTGTTGAGCCGCGCGCCGAGGTTACCATCGGTGCGGTTCCACACCACGATTCGTTCGATGGGGACTTCGCGGCCGAGATCGACTTCCCACCACGGGTCTTCGGTTCCCTCAAGAGTGTGGGTACTTGTTCCTTCGCTGTAGTTACCGTTGGTGTTGCCATCGACGGCTCGGCTCGCGACGCCGCCATGGGCCGTGCTGCTCTGCTTGGCCTTGCCTTTCAAAGCCACGTTGACGTTGTCGCTGAAGACCTGCACCTCGGCGAGTGTGAGGGTGCGTTGCTTGCCGGGCAGTTCGATGCGCACGTACCGCCCCTTCACGGACTTGCCGTTCTCCACCGTTTTTGCAAGTTCCGACGGCAGTCCTGCCAGGAGTGCTTTCACTTTCGGATACAGTGCCGCGCGCGCGGCGGGGTCGCGTACCATCGGTGCGGCGTTGATGAAGTCCTGAAGTGCCGCGACGGACGTGGTTGCCTGGGCCCAGGCTTTGTTCACGTTACCATCCGCGGCGATCAGCGCCACGTACCCAATCTGTCGTGTGGTGGCGTTGCGCCCCTTCAGAGCGAGCGATTCCAGTTCCGCCCGCCCCTTCATGAGTGCCGGCATCGGCATGGCGGTCAGCAGCCGGGCCAAATCGAACGCCACGCTCTCCTCGGTCTTGTTCGACGTATCATGCTGGCGAATGGTGTTGACGAGGACGTCGAGTTCCGGCTTGTTGTCTTGCTTGGCAAGTCCCGTGAGTGCTTCGCGGCGGAATTCGTCGCGCACCCCCGGCCGGAAGAGCAATTCGAGATACACCGCTGGCGTCCGGTCCATCTTCACGAGTTCGTCTGTCGGCACAGCCTTGAGGAAGTGTCTCGCCCCGGCTGGCGTGACGAAGTGGATCGGTTCCTTCCTCTCAATCGCTCGCTGGAGGATCGGGCCAAGCGTCCGCATCGTCTCCTTGCTGACGAACTCGACGAACTGATCGGCCGGCTTGTCCTCCGCCACGAACACAACTTCGGTCGCTTCGGGCCTGGTGAAGTAGCTCGCGGCCCAGACGGCTTCGAGGCGCACGCGCGGATGATCGTCGTCTGCTGCCCGGATAAGCAAACCGAGCGCATCCGGCACGCGATCGCGCCAGTAACACAACACGCGAACGGCCGCCGCCCGGGCACGGAAGTCCGGCGAGGCAAGAACCTCCTTGAGCAGGTCCACATTGACGATGTTGTGGTACTGGTGCAGCCAGAGTGCTTCGAGCCGGGCGTGCTCGTAGCCCTTGTCGGTTTTGTCCAGCCCCGCGAGCCACTTCTTCGTCGCGGCAATCACGTCTTCGCTCTTTCGCGCGCCCAGTTCGATCTTGGCACGCGAGCGAACGCGGTCTTCCGGGTTCTTCAACGTTTCCAGCAGGCTCTCGATCGATTCGCCGGCGATCTTCGGCGACTGCGAGAGTTGCCGGCCTTCATACGTGATCTTGTAGATGCGGCCGTGCTGGCGGTCGCGGTTGGGATCGCGAAGGTTGTGCTGCATGTGGCCGATAATTGGATTCTGCCAGTCGATGAAGTACAGCGCGCCATCCGGGCCGACCTTGCAATCGACCGGGCGGAAGTTCGGATCGCTGCTGTAGAGCATCGGCTCCTGTTCCTGCCCGGTGAGGCTGGCGCCGAGATCGGAAATCTTGTAGCGAAGAATACCCTGGAACCCAATGCAGTTCGTGACGATCAGGTTGCCTTCCCAGTCCGCAGGGAAGTGCTGGCTGGAGAGAACTTCCATACCGCCTGATGGCCGCGTCCGTTGCTGGTACACCTGGTCGGGGCGGGAGTGTTTCTGCGGGAATGGCAGATAACTGCTGAACAGCGGCGCGTGATACGGTTGCGCGCCCGTGCCGTCGATGACGATGTCTTGCCCCCAGCGATCGAAGACGTGTCCGTGTGGGTTAGCGAAGGCATAAGTCACGTAGATGTCGAATTTCTGCGTCCGCGGTTCGTAGCGGAACACGCCGCCGTTGGCGAGCCGCTTGCACGGCCCATACGGGTCTTCCACCTGCGAGTGGTGGAACGTCCCTTCCTGGAAGTACAACGCTCCGCCGGGATCGAGAACGAAGCTATTCGATGTGTGGTGCGTATCGGCGGTGTCGAGACCGTGGATGATGCGTTCGCGGACATCGGCCTTGTCGTCGCCGTTGGTGTCCTTGAGGAACACCAACTCGGGCGCTTGCGCGACGATGACCCCGCCGTTGTAGAATTCAAAACCAGTCGGGTTCTGAAGTCCGTCGGCAAAGACGGTCATCTTGTCGGCTTTGCCATCGCCGTCGGTGTCCTCGAAGATCAAAAGTTTGTCGTTGTACGGATCGCCCGGCTTCCAGTGCGGGTAGTTCGGCCACACCGCCACCCACAGCCGGCCCTTCGTATCCCACGCCATCTGCACTGGCTTCGCCAGTTCCGGCCACTTCTCTTCGCTGGCGAAGAGCGTGACGTTCAGCCCCTTGCCGATGGTCATGCTCTTGATCGCATCTTCGCCCGAGAGGAAAAGGTGTGTGCCGTTTGGTCCGCGGCCGGGCTTGTTGGTGGTCACCGGCACGAACTTCGGCAGGTTGCTGTCGTCGGGTTTCGCTTCGCGCCCCTTGGCAATCTCCCAGATCACCTTGTCGCGATTGCTGGTCATGAGGTCGAGGATGTCGAGTTCCCGCTGCACGACCTCGTAGTTGGTCTGCCCCCCCGTAAACTTCAACCACGCCCGGCCGCCGTAAGTCGAGAAACCATCGGTGACGCGGTAACGCTGATACCAGTGGAACGCCTTGTCCTGCACGGCGGGGCGAAGCTTCGTCAGGAGTTTCTCATCGGGTGGAGTGTACTTCCCGCCTTGAGGAAAGAGTTGCGCGTCGATGATCTGTGCGAGAGCACGGTTGCCGGCTTCAGTCAGATGCACGCCGTTAATGGTGTATCGCTTGATCCGGGGATCGCCCGGGCGTTGCGGTAACGGCTGAAAGGTAAACATACCGTTTGATGGCTCGAACAGATCGACGAAGTACGCGCCGTTGGCCTTCGCCACCTCGCCCATCGCCTTCGTGTAGAGCGCGAGGTTGTTGTTGATCGTCTTGACAGCATCACCGGTCGGCAGGTTCGGCGACTGGTGGTCCTCGAACCCAATGGGCGAGAAGAGCACGAGCCGTGGAGCGGAGTGCCCGTTGTACTTCATCGCGTACGTGTGCTTGATGAACGCCGCGAGATCGTCCTTGAACTTCGGCAGCCCAGCTTCACCGGCGTAGGATTCGTTGTAACCGAAGAAGGCCAAGATCACGTCGGCCTTGGTGTTGGCGTTCTCGAAGCGGTTCTTCTGAACCGCGTTCTTGTCCGCGATCAGGTTGGGCTGTGGGATCGGTGCGTTCGCGCTCAACCACTGGTCGGGAGTGCCAAAGTCCTGCGACCGCTGCCGGAAGTTCACCTCGTCGCCGGAGAAGCCGAGGTTGCGAATCACCAGATCGAGATTCGGGTGACGGGCATAGATATACGATTCGACCCAGCCGTCGTGCTGCATCCGATCAGCGAGCGTGTTGCCGATGATGCAGATGTGGTCGCCCTTCTTGAGTTCAAAGGCTGGCAGCGGCGCGGGGTCGGCCGCGGGCTTGACTGCTTCAGAGGCCACCGGGAGCGGTGATCCGCAAGTATACGTAATCGCGGCAGTAAGGACCGCGACCGGCACGAGCAGCAGGCCGGCGCGGAAGAGGGAGCGTCCGCCGGGCATAGTGTTTCTCCGGTTGAGGGAGGCGAAAAGCGAATTTGGTAGGTTGTGTTGTTGTACCAGAGGCATCGCGAAGGGGAAACAGGAGGAGTTAACGGAAGTCTTCCGGCTTCACAGCCGCCCGGCGAGCCTGATACGCCGCAAGCGCCTGGTTATACGCTTCTGCCTTGCCGTATGCTTGAATCCCCTGGTAGACCCCGAAGATGGTGAAAGCGACTCCGAATAGTGGGAAGATTACCTTGGCGACGGAGAATGGACCTTCGTCCGGCGCACCGCCCGTGATGGCAATGGCCATGATTGTCCAAAAGATGCCGAATACCCCAATAATGATTGCACCGCCGATCCCCTCACCCGGTGTCGGGATGTGGCGCTGTCCGTTGCGGTCGGTAATCATGTACTGTTCTTTTTCGAGTTCCCATTCGCGGTCAATCCGCGCCAGTTCGTTCTGATAGCGGATTTCCGCGAGGTGAGCGGCGAGCTTGTGGTCCACGCCCGGCTCGGGAGCGGCTTCAGAGGCGGAAGGAGGGTCGGACTTGGCCAGAAGCGCGGCCTTGGCCCGCGCGAACTCCTCGTCAGTCAGCGTGCCATTCCAATGCAACCCTTCGAGTTTCTTGAGTTCATCTGCCAGGCTCATGACTCGTCCCTCATACCTGAACCCGCTGGTAGAGTGGTATTCTCAGCCAAACCGTCTCGCACAGCCCGCCGATTCTGAGGTGCAGACAAGTAGGTGCCGCTTGGCAAGCGGCACCTACCCGGCGGCGACCACACAGTCGATGAGCTGCTGCTCGAACGCGTCCCAATCGAAGCCCTCCGCGAAAACTTCGAGCCGGCTGTCGCGGCGGTAGGTGGTCGGCGTCACACTGACTGCGGTGCCGGCGCGGTTCACCGCGATCCACTCATCCTGAACGTGGAACACGCCCTTGAGTCGCGTGATTGCTTTGTTATTCGCTAAAAACGCGACGAGCTTATCCTCGTCGAAGACCGTCGCCGCGTCGAACACCCAACCACACGCGGACCGCACGCCGGCCGGGGTGGCGTAACGCTGGAAGGTTGGATCCCCCCCCCTCCCTGCTGGGAGGGGGGGCGGAGGCATTGCAAGTTCCGAGTTCCTCTTCGATTTCCCAATTGCCTCTTTCTCCCCCTCCAGGGAGCGAGGGGGTTGGGGGGTGGGTTGAATAGGATACAGCGGTAGCCGTTCGTCATTGCCGCTGAGGTCGAGCCAGGTGGGGTCGAGTCGGCCGTGGGTTGTGCCCGCGATGAGCAACTTCGGCGGAAACAGGCCATTCGCCCATGCCTGGAAGTTGCTCACGAGTTCTGGCGTTGCGGTGTCGAGTTTGTTCATCACGAGCACATCGGCCATCTGAATCTGATCGACGAAGACCGGATTCTCCTTCATCTCGGGCTTGGCTAAGTCGGCGGGATCGACAATGCCGATGGTGGCGCGCACATCGAGCCGGCCGTGATAGCTCATTCGCAGCGAATCCAGTAGTCGGGCCGGGTGGCCGAGTCCGGTGGTTTCGATGATGAGCCGTTCGGGGCGAGCTTCTAGCAACAGGAAGTGAATCGCCACCGGGAGAAACGGCGCAGCCGCGCAGCAAACGCACCCGCCGCCGACTTCCTTCACGGTCACGCCATCTGGCCCAGCGCCTTCAATCAGCGCGCCGTCGATGCCGACCTCGCCGTATTCGTTCACGAGCACGGCCCAGCGCGATCCGGCCGCCTTCTGCTTCAGGAGGTCAATGACGGCCGTCGTTTTGCCGACGCCAAGAAAGCCAGTGATCAGATTTGTGGGAACAGAGTGCATGAAGTGATTGTAGGCGAACCCCGCCCGCAAGGGCGGCGTGTGGCGTGGTGGGTGGCGTGACCCGCCGCCCTTGCGGGCGGGGTTCGCCTGAAATACCCGCGTGCATCTCCGCTTCGAAACGATTACATTGTCCCCATTCCTTCTCACACCAGAGGACTCTCCATGCGTGGCATTGTCTGGTCACTCGCGGCCGTCACGGCATGCGTCGGCGTCGCGTCTGTCTTTTTTCGGCCTTCAAACAACATCAACCCTGTCGCTGAAGCAAAGCCTGCGGCTCCCGAACGCAAGCTCTCAGGCATTGAAAAACGGGAACTCTGGACGACTTCCAAAGTGGTCGGTTCGCCGGAACCGCCGGACCCGTTCACCGTAACAAAGGTGTACCCCAAACTGAGCTTCTTCGAGGCGCTCGAAGTGACCACGGTGCCGGGCAAGAACACGTGGGTGATCGCCGAACGACCGGGCAAGATCATCTCCTTTGACATGAACCCAGAGAAAGCGGAGAAACACGTTATTCTCGACGTGAAGCACACGGTTTACGGCGTGGTGCTGCATCCGAAGTTCGCTGACAATGGCTACATCTATCTCTCGGAAGTGCCCGATGGCAGCAAAGAAACTCCCGACGGCACGCACATCGTTCGCTACACCGTGGACCGCAGTACGATGACGGCGGACCCCAAGACTGCCAAGGTCATCTTCACGTGGCCCAACGGCGGTCACAACGGCGGCTGTTTGCGGTTCGCCCCCGATGGCACGCTCTACATCTCCACGGGCGACAGCAGCGGCATCGCGGACAGCCTGGAGACGGGCCAGAACCTTGGCGTCGTTTCCGGCAAAATCCTCCGCATTGATGTGGACAAGGAAGAAGGCGATAGGCCATACGCCATTCCAGCCGACAACCCCTTCGTGAATACGAAAGGCGCACGCGGCGAAATTTGGGCGTATGGAATTCGCCAGAGCTGGAAGATCAACTTCGACCCCGCGACCGGCGATCTGTGGGCCGGAGAAGTGGGTCAGGACTTGTGGGAATCGGTCTACCGCATTCAGAAGGGCGGCAACTACGGTTGGAGCGTGACCGAAGGCACGCACCCGTTCCGCCCCGAACGCAAGAAAGGACCGACGCCGATTCTCAAGCCGATTCTCGAACACCACCACACCGAAGCACGCTCCATCACTGGCGGATTTATTTATCACGGCAAGAAGTACCCGGAATTGAAGGACGCCTACATCTACGGCGACTTCGACACCGGGCGTGTGTGGATGCTCCGCTACGACGCCAAGGCCGATCGAGTAACCGAACACAAGGAGCTGGCAAAAACCAACCTTCGCATTGTGGCGTGGGGGCAGGACCACGACGGCGAACTGTACGCGCTCAACTTCATCGATGGCGGATTGTACCAACTCACGCCCGTGCCGCCGAAAGTCAACCCTCCAGCGTTTCCACGCAAACTCAGCCAGACGGGGCTCTTCAGCGACACCGCCAAACTGATTCCCGAGAAGGGCCTGATTCCCTACTCGGTGAACGCGGAACTGTGGTCCGACGGCGCGACGAAAGAGCGATTCATTGCAATTCCTGGAGAGGGGAAGATCGAATACGAGACCGTGACATATCCGCAACCGGCGCCCGGTTCAGTGCCGGGCTGGCGGTTCCCCAACGGCACCGTTTTCGTGAAACATTTCTTCCTCGAAACCGAACCCGGGAAGAAACGCCGGCTGGAAACACGCTTGCTCGTGGTTAGCGTGCTGGGCGGAACGGAAGAATACGGCGATCAGGTGTGGAACGGCTACACCTACATCTGGAACGACGACCAGACCGACGCCGAACTCGCGGACAAGAACGGCCTCGATCGCGAATTCACACTGAAGACCGCCACGGGCGAGAAGAAGCAGAAGTGGCACTTCCCCAGCCGGGCGGAATGCAACCTGTGTCACACGGTTACCGCGAAGTACGCCCTCGGTGTGAATACTGCGCAATTGAACAAGGACCACGACTACGGTGGTGTTGTGGCGAACCAGCTCGCGACGCTTGACCACCTCGGCATCTTCACCAAGAAACTGCCCGCCGAACCGGAAAAGCTCGCGAAGCTGCCCAGCTATCGCGACGAAAAGGCTAGCATCGATGACCGCGCTCGATCTTACCTGCAAGCAAACTGCAGCCACTGCCACCGCAAGTGGGGCGGCGGCAACGCCGAGTTCCAGTTGCTCTCCACGCTGCCAGTGAATGAACTTGGCGTGGTGAACACCAAGCCGGGGCAGGGCACCTTCGACCTGAAAGATCCTCGCATTCTCGTACCGGGTGATCCATCCCGCTCGATGATCTATCACCGCATGACGCTGACCGGCCTCGGCCGCATGCCGCACATCGCCTCGAATGTGGTGGACGAACCGGCTGTGAAACTGATCCACGACTGGATCAAGCAGATGAAGTGAGTCGAGTTGCAGTCGCGCGGAGCAAACTCCCACGCTCCGCACGACTGCGCGCCGGGTCTGAATCCAAAGGAACACTCACCCGTGTGGGTGGGGATGGTGGTGGCCTTCGTGGTGGTGTGTGTCGTCCGGTTGTTCGGCTCGGATGATAACAAGCTGGGCCTGGTGAATTCCCTTCAGCCCACTGAGTTCCGCAGCAAGGTTTTGAAGTTCCACCGCCGGCCCGCGGAGAACAATCACTTCCATGCACAGATCGTGCGTCAGGTGGACGTGCATACTCGATACGACCCACTGGGCGTGGGCGTGCTGCAGGTCGAGCATCCGATCTGTGAGCCGGGTCTTGTGGTGGTCGTACACGAGCGTCAAGCTCGCCGCCACATCAACGGCGTCAGTAAGCCATGCCTGGGAGGTGAGCCGCTCGCGAATCAGTTGCCGCACGGCCTCGCTGCGTGTGGCAAACTTGCCGGTCTCGCAGAACTTGTCGAAACGCTCAAGCAGGTCGGACTCCAACGAAACGGAAAATCGAACGAGTTCCGACATGCTTGACCTCCCGTCAGGAAGCAGCAGACCGGCGATACAGAAGTAATAGAGACGGAATATCGCCGACAGTACGACGGACAGTATCGCTTGTAAACGCCGAACGGCAAATGGTCAAAAGCGAAGAACTACGAGCCGCCCACGCGAAGAAGTTGAGCCTGGAACTGGCGACAGTGTGAACCAACCGGAGGGTGCGCCGATGTCCGATCGGGAAGCGTTGATCGAAGCCATTCGCGAAAACCCAGACGACGACACCCCGCGGTTGATCCTCGCGGACTGGTACGAGGAGAACGGCGAGTCCGCTCGGGGTGAGTTTATGCGCGTGCAGTGCGAACTCGCCCGGCTCGACCCGACCTCGCCTCGTTACCCCGAACTTCACATTCGTCAGCTCCAGATCCAGGCCGAACGGGAGGCAGAGTGGTTCGGGGGTTTGGCGGATCGGCTCGTCCGCTGGGAGTTTCGCCGCGGAATGCTCGACGACATTACGATCTGTCCCGAACCGTACTGCACCGATGGCGAGTCTTTATTCCGCTCTCACCCGATCTGGCGAGTGTCGTTCGTTGATGCTTCGGGTGAGTCTCTGGAGCCGACAGCCATTCGGGATGTCCTCAGTCAGAAGCATTCGCAGTTCATCCGCGCCATTGACGCTGCGGGGTGCCAACCGGACGAACAAGCGGCGGCCATGTTCGGAGGCCGAATCTACACGAACAGTTGGCTGAATAAACTCGCCAGCGCCACCTCGCTCGGCGGACTGCGGGAACTGAGCCTGTTCGGCGGCACCCGGGGCGGTCGCGATAACATCGATCCGGAAACCTGGCAGGCATTTTGCGCCGCCGAACACCTGCGTGGTCTCCAGCACCTCGATCTCTCGAACCTCTACGACTATCCCGGGCACAGCGGAGCCTGGGAGCCGGTCATCCGGGTACTCGCTGAGTCCGTCTTCGCGTCCGAGTTGCGCTCGCTCCGGTTCGACGGGTGCTACATCATCCCCGACGCGATCCGCCACTTGACACGGTCGCGCCGCTTCGGTCGCCTTCAAACTCTCTCGTCCGGCGTTCCTCTCCCCAACTCAGCGACCCGCGAGGTCCTCCCTGAACTGCTTGATCCCGACATGCTCCCCGCGCTTCGGGATCTTTCCGTCCCCTACAGCCGACACCTGACCGAAGTGGTCGACCACCCCGGATGGCAACGGCTCGAGCGGATCGGCCTCGTCAGAACGGACGACAATCAGGCACGAGATCCCGAAATCCACCGGCCGATCTGGCGAGCGTTTTTTCGCTCCCCGCATCTCAGACCCACTGCTTTTCGCGTGGCCAGCCCCGGATATTACGACCTGGAGGATGCCGGCTTTTGGGACGAACTGGTCGGAGCGGCCTGGTTCGGCGACCTGCGCGAACTGGACATCGGCTTGTACGACCAGAGCTGCGCTCCGTTGTTTATCCGCTCCTTGGATGGGTTTCCTCAATTGCGGGCGCTCTCGCTGAACCCGGATACGGATCTGGTGGAACTGCTGGCGGCGTGGCCGGGGCTCGAATCTCTGACCGAACTGGACCTGAACGACAGCTTCGGTTCGACCGAACCGGAAGCGAGCGTGAAGTTGTTCTCGTCGCCGTACCTCACGCCCCGCCTGACGCGGTTGCGCGCTTCGGGCATCTGCCGTTCGCCGGAGGCCGTGAGTGCGCTCGCGGGGTGTCCGGCACTCGTCGGATTGCAGCACCTCGATTTCGCGTTCAATGAGTTGTCGCGAGCGAGTGCGGAAGTGATCACAGCGAGTCCGTACCTTCGTAACTTGCGCGGCCTCCACACCTGGTCGGAATGGGACCAAGAAACAGCGGACGGATCAAATACGACGCACAGTTGGCTCATCCTCGGTAATCCACAAGCTTTCCCACAACTCCGCGATGTGGTGATCGGATCGGCTTCGACGGAGGAGCTACAGACCGAACTCTCCCGTCGGTTCGGGCCGAGATTGCGAGTGTTCTCAGATTGTTGAGGTGGCCCTTGTCGCCGCGTTGTTACTCTTCGCTGCCAGTCGTTATCTCACGCAATCTACCAATCGCTCCCCAACACCTGTCCATCGCTTGGGGTCAGGGCGTTGGTCCAGGTTTGTTGGCTCAGACTTGCGGAGACCTTGCGAACGCTGCCGTCCATGAGCGCCACGTTCATGGAGGAGTGGTAGCACTGTGCCAGGTTGGGGTCCGCCTTCATCATGTTGACCTGAATCTGCGGCAAGATGAACAACCCAGTGTAGTTCGGCTGTCCCGGCAGTTGGTCCGGGTCGGGCCAGTACGGTCCGAATTGATTCGGGTATGCCGGCCAGTGCCAGGTCATGTAGCTGTTCGTCGTTCCGGTGAGCGGATCGACAGCGGGGTAACCCGGAAAACACCCGGACGCTTCGACGATGCCGATGGTGTTGGACGAACCGTCGGTAATATTGCCGATGGTGATCGGTGGGGTGGCCCCTTTGATGTTCCAGGTGCCATTGGCCCCAAATAGCGCGAGGTTCAGGGCGTAGTTGCCGGTCGCGTAATTGGGAGCAGCGGTTCCGATTCCGTTCGTCGTGGTTGGGTCAGACGGGCAGACGTGCAGCGCCAGTGGCACGAACTGCGCCGTCAGGTAGCCAGGTTTGGTGATATCTTGCGTCAGGTTGTTGAACAAATTCCCCTGCTCGTAGTAGGCCAGTGTCGCAAAGAACGCGCTCCCCTCCGCCGCGTTGCCGGTCGATTGATTGACGACCTGGTAGAAGTTCGGGGGTGGGAACCGGCCGTTGTTGGCGTCGGCGTAAGCGTGGATTGCCAACATCAGTTGCTTCTCGTTGTTGACGCAGCGAGTGACGCTGGCGGCTTCGCGCACCTTTTGCACAGCCGACAACAGGAGACCAACAAGAACTGCAATAATCGCAATCACGACAAGCAATTCAATCAATGTGAACGCGCGACGGACTGAGAATGAGTATCGGAACGAGGATTGCTTCATCCGGATGAAACGAGCTTCGGCACCATCTGCGGTTTGATCTGCTCTTTGAATCATGGCAATCTTGGGAAGAGGGTCGGCAATCAGCGGCAGAGCAGGGTTCCTTCCCTTGGCGGCCAGCGCGACCAAAGACGCCGGCTGATATTACGATTATACAAATCGTAATACGGAGGGGAAATACGCAAAACGGTTTTTCAGTGAGCCGGTGGGTTGGTGGAGTCGCGAAGCGGCCAAGGCACAGAAGGGAATGCCGGTACGAGGAAGTCTCCCTTACAGGAGAAGTCCGCGTCACCAGGGTTAGCGGAAATGTTTGTCGTCGCGCAAGAAGTGCGCGTGAGCGAGGCGTACCTGAAATCAATCAAACCAGCTCGGGAATCGGCGTACCGGTGCCGGCAATAATCGGCACGGGCCGGCCCTCGGGACTGGTCCACTGCGCATCGAGCGGAATGTCGAGATGACGGAACACCGTTGCGGCGAGATCGGATGGTGTGACCTTGCGGCTCTTGATCGTCCCGCCGCGCGAGTCGGTACTCCCGACAACGCAACCATGCGCCCCAGCACCGCCAGCCGCGAGCATCGACATAACCGGCGTCCAGTGGTCGCGGCCGGCGTCCTTGGTCATCACGGGCGAACGGCCGAACTCACCGAGCATGAGCACGAGCGTTGATTCCAGAAGTCCGCGCGCATCGAGATCGTCGACGAGAGTCGAGAGCGCGCGATCAATGGTGGGGAGAATTGGCGTTAAGCCCTTCTGGATGCCGCCCCACGGTGGGACGTTATCGCCGTGGTGGTCGAAGTAGCCCCACCGGCCGCTTACTAACACGAATGTCGTGCCGGCTTCCACCAACCGGCGGGCCAAGAGTGCCTTCTCACCCACACTGACGCGGCCATAGGCATCGCGCATTTTGTCTGGTTCTTTCGCGAGATCGAACGCATCGCGCACTTTCGGCGAGACGACCATATCGAGTGCCTTGACGGTGTAATCATCCGTCGCGGCCATCTGGTGGGTGGCGTCCAGATTGCTTTGCAAGCGGTCGAACTGCTTGCGGAGTTCCGCGCGATCTTGAAGCCGGGGGACATCTACGCCGGTCGGCATGGCCAGCCGGCCGGGGAGTTCGTTTCCGCGTACGGGCTCATAGGCGTGGCCCATGTGCCCCGCGCCGTACACATCCGCTTTCCACGAATCCGCCAGTCCAATGAATGCCGGCATCGCCGGCGCGTTCGGTCCACGAAACCTGGCCGCCACCGATCCCATTGAGGGATATCCGCCACCGTCCTTGCCGTCGTTCGTTCGCCGAGCCAGTGGATTGCCCGCTTGCATCGTGATCGGCGTATGGTCGCTCGCCGAGCAATCGACCGAGCGAATGACGGTGAGTTTGTGGGCGTGTTTGGCCTGAAGCGGTAGGTGTTCGCAGAAGCGAATACCCGGCACGCTGGTCGCGATCGTCTTGTATGGTCCGCGAATCTCCGGCGGAGCGTCCGGCTTCGGATCCCACATATCAATCTGACTCGGACCACCCGACAGCCAGAACAGAATGACTGCCCGCTTGCTCGATGATGGCACGCTTGGGGTTCGCGCACCCAGAGTGTTGGCGAGGGTGAGGCCGGCAAAGCCCGCCAGTCCGGTTTGCAGAAACCAACGCCGGCTGCCGACGCGAAGAAGATCGCGAGTTGGTGGCAGCAGCGATTGAACCGAACCAGCAGCGTGGGCCGCAGAGTGTGGGGCATTCATGGCGGGGCACCATTTCCGGGTGGGCAAATACACTACGCAAGCGCTTCGCGGATCACTTCGCCGTATGGAAGGAGAGGTACCGGGCGGTTCTGGCGGTCGGTCACAGTCATTTCGTGGTCGATGCCGAGCAGATGATAGACCGTAGCGAGTACATCCTTGGCCTTGAGCGGTCGGTCGGTGGGAGTGGATGCGATCTTATCCGTTTTACCGATCACGCGGCCACGGGCCACGCCGCCCCCGGCCATCAAGTTGCAGTACGCACGCCCCCAGTGACCACGACCGTCACCACCACCCTGAAGTTTCGGCGTACGGCCCATTTCGTTCAGCACCAGCACCAGGGTGTCATCGAGCATGCCGCGTTGCGTGAGGTCTTCAATGAGAGCAGAGAACGCGGAGTCGAATCCGGGTAAGAGTTCGTTCTTGAGTCGATCATGCTGATCGACGTGCGTGTCCCAGCCGGAATTGAGCTGGCCGAATTCGTCCCAGATCACCGTGACGAACTTGCATCCGGCTTCAACCAATCGGCGAGCCTGGAACGCACCCTGGCCGAAGAGGGTCATGCCATAGCGCGAACGGAGTTTCTCCGGTTCGCGGTCGAGATCGAGCGCAACGCGAATCTTCGGCGAATCCATCAACGAGAACGCCAGCGCACGGTTTTCAGCCAGTCGGCGGCCACTTCGGGACGTGTCCGTTTCATGGGTGAACCCACGGGTTCCGCTCGCGCCCGTCTTATCTGCGCGTCGAGCCGCGTCAAACTGCTGAAGAAGCGACCGCCGGCTATTGAGCCGGTCGAGCGTCATGCCGTCGGTCAACGCGGTCCCCGCAGCCAATTCGAATCGGCTCTCCGGCGTAATGCCGAGGTAGGGATCGTGAAAATCCTCCGAGTTCAACGAGTTGCGCGTCACGAGTCGCGTACCCGTGCCCTGAAACTCACCCCAGATCGGGTCGTATTCACTGCCGAGGTAAGCGGCGTGCAAGCGAGCATACGGCGGCATCGTCCGTTTGGAACTGAGCAACCATGGCAACACGACGTTATCCGGCACGCTGCCTTTTGGTTTGGGGCCGTGTTTCTTGTGGTCGAGATACGACACCACCGAGCCGATGAAGGGCCACTGCTCCGGGTGCTGTTGTGTTTCCTCGATGGGAATGGTGCCTTGCGGTAAGCCGGTGGTGGCGTACTGCATGCCGTGGAAGTTCCACGCGTGGTTGAGCGAGCGGATGAGCGTGACGCGATCCATCACGCGAGCGACGTTCGGCAGGTGTTCGCAGATATCGATGCCTGGGACGATGGTGCGAATCGCCTTCATCTCGCCGCGAATTTCGGCGGGCGCATCGGGCTTGGGATCGAAAGTATCGAGCTGACTTGGCCCACCAAAGAGGTAGAGCAAAATGACATTCTTGGCTTTGGCGGCGCGTGGGGCAGGCGAGCTTGCGGTGGGTGCGGCCCGGCTCATTGACGCGAGCCCCAGCGCACTGGCGACGAGCCACTCGCGCCGGGTAACGCCGTTGCATGCTCGCTTCGGACTACCGAGAATTCGGAGCACGATGAAACTCCGGCACAGGCTTTTTCGCAGACCACGCCGCCTCGATCACACAATGGCTTTGATCACACTTCCACGGCTCGCGGGGAACGGGCGCCCCTCGGTGTCGCGGAGTTCGGTGTCGGCGCCAAAACCGAGGCGATCGAGGACGGTGGCGATCAGATCGCGGGGTTCAACGCGTCCATCCGCGGGATACGCCGCATGTTTGTCCGATGCCCCATGCACCACACCGCCGCGAATTCCTCCGCCCGCCAGCGCCAGCGAGAACACGTGACCCCAGTGGTCGCGCCCGCCGTTGCCGTTGAACCTTGGCGTGCGGCCAAACTCGCCGAACCACACGACAAGCGTTTCCTCAAGCAGACCGCGGGCATCGAGATCGCTAATGAGTGCGGAGAATGCGCGGTCCATCATCGGCATCAGGAATCCCTTGACGGACTGATTGTGTTTCGCGTGCGTGTCCCACCCGCCCTGGTTCTCCAGTTTCGGAATGCGCGTCCAGTTCACCTGCACCAGCGATACCCCGGCTTCCACCAACCGGCGAGCGAGCAGGCAACTCTGCGCGAAGCGACTCCGGCCATAGCGTTCGCGGAGTTTGTCCGGCTCGCGGTCGAGATCAAACGCGGCTCGGGCCGCGCCCGATGATACCAATTCAAACGCCTTGCGTGCGCTCGCCTCGAATGTCTCAGCGCCGGCTGCATCCAGGCGGTTCATGCCGCCGAGGAGTCCGCGGCGGTCGGCCAGTCGCGGCGCGGGTACCTCTGCGGGAGGCGCGAGCGCATCAATTTTGAACTTCGCATCAGCAGGGTCGCAGTGGATCAGCCACGGATCGTGTTTGCGGCCGAGTAGACCGGCGTCCTGACCGGGCCAGGGAAAATTACCATCGTTCCAGATGTGTTCCGGCAGTGTGACCGCCGAGGGGAGTTGCCCCGTCGCTGGGCGCAGGTAGCGCACCATCGCGCCCAGCGACGGCCAGTTGTTGGGTGCCCTGGGGGTAGCGCTCTCCACGTTCAGCGGCTGGTGCGGCACACCGGTCAGCATCTGATAGCCGCTGGAGGAATGGGCGTTATCGTTGGTGACGACCGCTCGCAACACCGCAATCTTGTCGGTGAGTTTCGCCGTTTCGGGCATCAGTTCACCGACGCGGAGACCAACCGTGCGGCTTGGGATCGTGCCGAATGGCCCGCGAACTTCGGCCGGTGCATCTGGCTTTGGATCCCAGGTGTCGTGTTGCGGCGGTCCGCCGAGCAGACCGAAAATGATGACCGATTTCGCCTTCGCTGGCTTTGCGGAGGGACTCGCATCAGTCCGTTGGGTCAGCAGTTGCGGGAGCGTCAATCCACCCAGGCCAATCGCCCCGGCACGGAGCCATTCGCGGCGAGTGGGGTGATGAGCATCGTCGGCTGAGACGAGTCGGAGCATCGCGAGGTTCCGGGAGAGGGAAAATCGGCTGCGAGTTTGGCGGGGAGTTTTATTTGACTCGATTTCCCGTGTCGGTGCAACAATGAATCGCTCGTTGATTCTTCCACACTGTGCCCGGGTCGCAAGCGAACCGCGACGTGACCCGACTACCCGAGATCTGGAGGTGGTGGCGCGGGAGGTCGGCGAAGGCACCAGATGCAAAGCGACGGGGGCTGGCGTACAACTTCGGGAAGCCCGGAGGTACCGCGTATCGGCCATCTCCGCACGATAGTTCCGCGGAGATCAAGCAGAACCATCTTGTCCGGCAAACAAAAGCCGAGTGAAACCATCCACGTGCGCAAAGGAGATGCGAATGAGTGAGCAACCCGCCGAGCGACTTGCTCCAAGGCACGGTCCGGAACAGGCCGTCCCCTGGCCGACACCGCACATTCCCGGAACGGCGATGCTCACATTCTGGGGCGTGGGCGATCAAACCACGCAGGAATTCACGTTACCGGGTGACGCCTCGATGAGGATTGCCGTTGAGAAAGGCCCACTGACGGTTCGCGTGCTGCGTCCGGATGGAAGCGAAGGGGCGACGCTAGCCCCGATACCAAACGCGGGATTAGCGCTGGGTGCGATCCCGACGGGAGGAACGTACACCCTGGAAGTGCAAACACTCGGCGCGTGGGGCATCACGATTGTGTTCATGACCGGTGAGTGAGCCGCACTCTTCGAAGATGAAACGCGACCCTACTTCTTCTCGATCAGTTCCTCAAGAGCAGCGTAGTCGATGCGCATGGCGCCGCCGGTCGCGTGAATGCGGAACTCGGTCGTCGTCAGGCCAGTATCCGCGATGCTGCCGAGCGGCTTGCCCTGGAAGTATGCGACGAGCTTTCCACCGGCCCGCTCGTACTTCACTTCGAGGTATGGCCGCTTGCTTTGGGCCGCCAGTTCACTTGGCGTCGGTAGAGGAATGGCCGCACCCGCCGGCTCAAACCCGCCCATCCCTGTCCGCTTGCCGAACGCAACTCCATCTTTCTCATCCAGGCGGACCAACCAGTGTATCGTGGGTGAACCTCCCCATGTGGCGATCTGCACTTCCACCGTCTTCGCCTTGTGCGGGTCGAGACTCAAGGTCACGCGGAAGTTCGCTGGCGGATCGAACCGTCGGACCGCGGTTCCCGTCCCCGCGAGAACTTGCGTCTTCTCGATCGAGTCGTCGGATTCGATCGCCCACGATCCGCCAGCAGGAGTCCAGCCGAGAATCGACCCACTCTTGTAGAGCATTTGATGTGCGCCAGTGATGTAGGTGCGGGGCATCTCGTTCACTTGCAGCGTGTCGGGTGATTTCGCTTGCTCAGTTGGGCGATGAAACGCACCAGCCAGCGCGGCGATCCCCACTGCGACCCCAAGAAGAGCCACAGCGGCGATGACATAGACCCACCACGTGCGGCGTGGGGGCGCTGGTGGTGAGGATACAGGAGTTGGAGGGAGAGCGGGAACCACGGTCGTCGAAGTACGACCGGTGGGTGAGGACGCAGCGCGCATTCGCCCACTGAGGCCGATAATCCCGCTCACGCTGAACGCGCCTTCCAGACACGGTAGCGCATCGATGCGAGCGATGAGCTCGGCGTAATCCGCGATCCGCTCGTTCGGGTCCGTTGCCGTCATCGCGGCGACAAGTGCCGCGGACTCAGGGGAAATCCGCTGCGGAAGAGGTGGCAGCGAACTCGACTTTTTCATCATGACTTCCCACACCGTGCGGCCATCGAAGGGAGCCTGCCCGGTCAGGATGTGATACATCGAGGCACCGAGACTGTAGATGTCGGCGCGTTCGTCCACGTGACTGCGGGTAAACTGTTCCGGCGCCATGTACACCGGCGTCCCGAGCAGAACTCCGGCGGTGGTCTGACGCTGTCGCTCACCGCCTTCGGCTTCCTCTTGGGCCAGCGCCAGGCCGAAGTCGGTCACTTTCACCATCGGGACGTCGGGCGGCAGCGGAAAGCCGGTTGGCGGGGTGACGAGAAAGAGATTCGCCGGTTTCACATCGCGATGAATGATGCCATGTGTCGCGGCGTGCGCAAGCGCCGAGGCGGTCTGCCGGGCGATAAGCCATGCGGTTCGCTCATCGAGTGGCCCCACACGTTCCAGGCGCACGGCGAGATCTTCGCCGTTAAGGAGTTCCATCGCGAAGTAAACCTGATCCTTCGGCTTCTCGCAGACTCCACCGTCGTACACGCCGACGATGTTGGGATGATGGAGCTTAGCTAGCGAAACAGCCTCCTGCTTGAAGCGATCGATCAGGTCTTGCGTGGCCTTGTCCGGCATGAGCACTGTCTTGAGCGCGACAATGCGGTTGAGTTTCTCCTGCTTGGCCTTGTAGACAACGCCAAACGCGCCCGCGCCGAGGGTATCCAGAAGTTGATAGCCGGGGACGGAAATGATCGGGATAACGGATGGGCCTTCGGCGGCGGACTCATCGGCCAGATGCACCGAACCCGACACGACGGTCTCGACCAGCGGTCGCGAGGAGGTGGGGAAGGTCAGTCCATTCACCGAATGAGCGGGCACCCACGTCATGCGATCCACGCTGACGCTATCGGTCGGCCGAAGCCGCCCGTTCGCGGCTCGGTCGCGCAACTCTTCGACGGGGAGAGGGCCTTCCACGGTCCCGCCGATGTCGATGTACCACTCGTCGGCCATACTCAGGGAAGTCGGGTATATCGGAGATCGGGTGATCCGGGTTTCGGGGGAGACAGAAGCTATCGAACCGAGGCTGCCATTGCGAGTACCGGTATACCCGATTCCCGACAAGCTCGCTTCATTTCTTGGCATTCAATTTATCCAGTTGTGCGAGGAGAGCCTTAACCGATGGTCGGTCGGTGGTCGTCTCGCCCACGAACGCAAACACCACGTTCCCCTTCTTGTCCAGGATGTACGTTGAGGGCTTCGCAAGATCACCGCGAATATCGAGTGAATCGACGACTTTCAAGTCCTGGTCGAGCACGAGGGGAAACGGTACCTTGGGATTGCCATCCACGCCATCCACTTTGCCGTCCGTCAGAAACTGCGGCAACTTGTCCGAGGGACCGGGAAAGACCATCACGATTTCGGCATCGCGTTTCTTGAACTCGTCATAAGTCGTGGTGAGTGCATTCACTTGCGCAAGACAACCGGGGCAAAAGATGCCACCGGGAAACTTCGGCATTCCCTTCACCACCACCAGGACTACATTCGACTTGCCGCGAAATGACGCAAGGTCCACCGAGTTGCCGTTCGGGTCGGTGAATTTGAGCGGAACCTGATCGCTGGCCACTCGCCGATTTGGTTGTGGATCGTCATGAAACCGGCTGGCGACCGCCTTCAGCTCCGGCGTACTAACTTTGCCTGTGGGCAATTCGGACGAACCGCAACCAGCCACCGCAACCATCAATCCGAAAAACCCGGCAACGGAGAGGGTGCGCATAACGGCCTCGCGATAAATGCTGACGGTGCCATTTCTATACGCAACGGAAGGAGAAGTGGATTCTGAAAGGCTTTTGAAGTGTTGGGTTTGTCACGCATGCCTGACCAGACGATTCGGAAACAAGTTTTCAGGCTTGCAGCGCAAGCAAGAACCCCGGCGGTCTGTTCCGCCGGGGTTTATTTGCCACCACGCGAGACACTACTGCGCCGCGACTTGCTCCACTTCCCGCGCTTCGCCGCGCATCATCAGTTCGTGTGCGGTTGGCAGGCGCAGCTTCCATGCCAGTCCGCAGAATACCAGCGCCCGGATCACCAAGTAGCTGAAATCGAACTGCCACCAACGCAATCCGTGCCGTGCCGAAGAGGGGAACGCGTGGTGGTTGTTGTGCCAGCCTTCCCCAAGCGCCAGCACGCCAACGATGGCATTGTTCCGGCTCTCATCCCCACTGGCGTAGGGTTTTCGGCCCCAGAGGTGGCACACGGAGTTCACACACCACGTAACGTGGTGGCCAAGCAGGATTCGCACCAGCCCACCCCACAAGAAGCCCGTGATGCACCCACGCCAGCCGCCGAACGCCAAGCCAATCGCGGCGGGAATGAGAACTCCGAGCAGTGCCCACAACGGGAACAACGCACTCACGGTGCGAAGCATCCGACAGCGACGAAGATCACCCGCGTAGCGGTCCAGTCCATCGGGCATCGGCGCAAACGCCCAGCCAATGTGCGAGTGCCAGAAGCCCTTCAACAGCCCGCGCAACCCGTGTCCATGCGGATACGGTGAGTGGGGGTCGCCTTCGGCGTCGCTATGCTGGTGGTGGAGACGGTGGCGGCCAACCCAGTCCAAAAGTGGTCCCTGGAATGACATCGAACCGAGTGCACCCAGGATGAACTGGATTGGCTTGATTGTCTGGAACGAGCGGTGCGTGAACAGACGGTGGAAGCCGACCGTCACGCCGGTCATCGTGAACAGGTACATCCCCAGCATTAAGCCGAGGTTGATCCACGAAAAACCCCAAAAGTAGGAGAGAATGATCGCCATCACCAATCCGGCGATGGGGAGACTCACTCCGATGAACGTGCCAACCCACGCAAATATCCGCCGCGCAAGACTGTATTGTGGGGGAACAGCGAGTTGCGCCTGTGCGGTTGATTTCGGGACGGCGAGTTGCGGCAAACTGGGAGTGGAAAGCGGTGGCAACTGAGTTCCTGGTAGGTGCCCGGCTTGTGCGCAGTAGCCGCAGAGCCGGTATGTGAGGGAATGGGGCGACAATTAAAGAGGGGCGGCGTGGTCCGTCGCCCCTCTCGGTAGTTTATGGGACCAACAACAGAAAAAAGCAACCTGTGGGTCAGGCGTTTACCTATCCCATAAGCAGGATTCTACGCTTTTCAACACGATTTCGCGCTGGTGGGGTTAATATCGCCGCCCACCGCCACCACCGTAGCCGCCGCGACCGCCTCCTCCGCCACCATAGCCCCCCCGGCCTCCGCCGCCACCGCCGCCACCACCTTCTTTCGGCCGTGCTTCGTTAACCGTCAACGAGCGGCCTTCAACCATTTGCCCATGCATCCCGCTAATGGCCGCCTGAGCTTCCTGGTCGGTACCCATCTCGACGAATCCGAAGCCTTTGGAGCGGCCGGTGTCGCGATCCATGATGACCTGAGCGGAAACGACTGTCCCGTACGGCGTGAACATGTCATGGAGTTGGGCATCGTTGATGCCCCAGCTCAGGTTGCCAACATATAATTTTTTGCCCACTGCAAACTCCCGCGGCCCGGTCCCAGCCGCTGTGAGGACCGACTTCCCGCACCGGACCAGCGAGCGGGGACGAACGAACGGAGTGGAGGAACCACCAAGGCAACACCTGTCTTGCAGACGGGAGCAGCGAGCGTTCGGCGTCTATCAACGGCATTCCGTTGAATGCGCTAGAATGTAGCAGGGCAGCGACTGGAAAGCTTCAGGATTTTGCTCGAATTATCAATCCCAATCCGACCAAATTAGAACGCGGCCTGCCAAGTTCTCATTTACCGAATGGATCACAACGGTGGCCATTGCTGTGCCAAGCCTTCTCGCTCAATGTCTTTCACCTGATCTTCCGTCACCGAAAACCGCTGCGCAACTTCGGTTCGGGAGGCGGCAACGCTCAGTCCACCATCCTGAATTTCAACCAGTGTTCGGAAGATAATCTGCCGCTGTTCGAGCGGAATCTCGTCGGTTTGATCAGACACGGGACGTCCTCGTTAACGAGACCGGCGATACAATACCCACACATCCTATAGCCCGATTTGCTCCGGACAGAAAAATCATTCGACTTCGTCCGAATCTCCGCAACCAACTCCACTCCAACCGGAGCGACTGGGAAGGCCAATGCCACTCCGCGAACTCGCCATATTGGTGACCGAATCACCGCTCCCTGCGGAAGCCGCCAGGCTCATCCGCGAAGCAGATGAACGAATTGACCGCTTCCAGGCCGATTGTCGCGTACTGGCCTTTGTGCCGTGCGATTACGCCGCCGCATTTGCGGTGTTGCGTGCTCTCTCGGAAGGATCGCACACACGCGGACAGCGGTTCTGTGAGTGGGGCAGTGGGTTTGGCGTGGTCGTCGGGTTGGCATCAATGCTGGGTTTTGATGCGTGTGGGATCGAAATTGAAAGCAGTCTGGTGGAAGAATCGCGACGGCTGGCGGAGGATTTCGACCTGCCGGTGGAGTTCATTCACGGCAGTTTCGTACCGCGTGGAGCGGAGGATCGCGTTCATGCTGGTGGAACGTACTCCTGGCTGACGACCGAAGGCGACTATGCCTACGACGACCTCGATCTGCAAGTCTCCGATCTGGATGTGATTTTCGCGTATCCGTGGCCGGACGAGGAAGCGGTGGTTTGCGACCTCTTTGAAGAATATGCCGGCACAGGGGCCATTCTCGCCACCTACCACGGCAGCGGTGAATTCCGACTGAAGCGTAAGGTCGGCCGCCGCAAGCGACGAAAGTAACAAGTAATCACCTAAGCACCAGTAAAATTACACAGACTGTTGACAGTGCGGGATTGGCGGGGTAAAAGTGCTCTTTCCGCCCTTGGACTACATTTTTGATACTGGCCGGAGTTTTCGACTCGTCCGACCTCATCTATAGTAACAGTTACCTTTACCCTAGAACCTATCATTGGGTTCGCCTGACAGGAGTGCGAATGGGATTGCGGATGCGTGTTCACGATCGGGAACCGATTGGAGCCGCCCTGCGGCGGTTCAAGAAACTGATCGAGCGAAGCGGGATGAAGGGCGAATTGCGCGCCCACGAATACTACGAAAAGCCGTGCGAGGCGCGCCGTCGGAAAGAAGCCCGCCGCAAGAACGCCATCCGTAAGGCCGCCAGCACCCCTCGCGTCTGATCGGCTCCATCACTTCTGCTCTTTGCAAGCCCGCACTTCTTGCGGGCTGTTGGCGTTTATGGACCGCAGTTAACGCCAACCGCGAACCACCGAGCTGAATTCCGCGTCGTGTTGATGTGCGGTGGCAGTCTGCCACCGCAGTCCTCTTCTTTTCGGAAACAGCATTGTTGCTGTTTCCACCTTGGTCCTGGTGGACCCAGAAAGTTTCTGATGCGGTTTGTGGTTATCGACTTTGAAGCAACGTGTGATGAGCCTTACAACCCGGACCCGCAAGAGATCATCGAGTTCCCCGCCGTTGTCGTCGATTCTGGTAGCTCTTCCGACGCCGCCGAATTCCACACATTCGTTCGACCGGTCGCGCACCCCCGGCTGACAAACTTCTGCACAAAACTCACGGGCATTCGCCAGGAAGAAGTGGACGCTGCCCCACCCTTCCCCACCATATTACAGCAATTTAATACTTGGTGGCAAAGCACTTGTGGTGAGGATGCGCTGGCCGTAACGTGTGGCGATTGGGATCTGGCGAATTTACTGCCGCGCCAGTGTGCCCAGCACCACCTCCCCGTCCCCGCGTGGGCGGATCAGTGGGCGAATGTGAAGCGATTGTTCGCGTGGAACTTCCTACACGCCACTGAACGCGCCACGTTGCCGGAAATTGCGACTGCGCTCGGCGTCGCCTTTGCGGGGCGAGCACACAGCGGAATCGACGACTCGCGGAATATTGCCCGCGTCCTGCGGAAGATGCTGGAAATGGGCGTGAACGTGAGTGCCACCGCGTTCTGGCGTTGCCTTGGTTGCGGCGCAGAGAATCTTCTCCGCGACCGTTACTGTTCCGTTTGCGGGAAATCGAGCGTGACGCTGAAACCCGGCGACTGGCTTTGTCCTCGCTGCGGGTGCGGGAACTTCACGAATCGCGATAAGTGTTTTGACTGCGGCATCCGCCGGCCTGGAAATGCAGGGACATCGCCGACGGCGACGATGAAGCGCGGTGACTGGCTCTGCCCCCGGTGCGGCGAACACAACTTTGCTCGCCGCGAGAACTGCTTCAAGTGCGGCGAGAAGCGGTGATCCCGGAAGAGATCAATGAAAGGGGCTGGCGAGTCAGAGCCCCACGAATTACTTCAGGAACTCCTTGCGCATGGTGCGGACGTTGTCCTGCACCGCGATAGGGAGTTTCGAACCGAGCAGATTCGCGCCGCCGAACCATCCGGTCGGCTCGACGAAGATAACGTGCTGTTCGACGAACATCGCCCCCGCCGGTTCATGGAGTTTCGTGATCTTGAAGTACATGGCAGCTCCCGACCACGGCTCCGGGTTGCCCAGTTGCACTTGGCCATTCGCCTTCGTGATCGACCGCCACTGATTCGGATATTCCTTGTCGTTGAGGAAACGCGGATCAATTTCCGCCGCTGCGACCACCGATTCGTTCGTGCGGCTCCACATCGCGTGGCCGGTCGCTTTCAGCCGCACCTTCTCCAAAAAGTCGAACTCGACGAAGCCATATCCCTCGTGCTTTGCGTCGCCCTTCTTGATACCGCGTTTGGCGAGTTCGTCCGCTTTCAGTTCACCACCCTTACCATTCGTGCCACGACTCGTGTTCACAAGCTTGTCAAGGAATTTGTCGTCTTCGAGTTTCTTGTAATCGCCGTAGATGACGAACCACACGTCCACCCCCCGAATCGGCGCGTTCGCAGCGCCTCCCGGTATATCGCGAATCTTCATTAACTGTGGAGCCACAACGGACTTGCGCGTGAACTCATCGTAGTCGTAATCCCCGTTGATGATGGACTTGATGACCTCTTTCTGCTTGGCAGCATTCAGGCCATCGGGCATGCTTGGCTTCGGAAACTTGATCTTCACTTTGTCGTTAATGACCAAGCCGGAATCAAGCAAGCTCTTGAAGAGAGTATTCTGATCTTCGTGTGGGGCCGGGGGTTGAGCCGCGGTTGTTGTCAGGAGAGCCAGAGTGAGTGCGTACATGAAAGCCGTCCTTGTAACTGGAGGAAGGGCGGTTGTGTGGGCAAACCAAACGATGAGCCGTCGCTTACGTTTCTGCTCGTGTCGTCATTGCTTACACTTCCGGCTCGTTATTGCGTGGGAAGCAATTTCCGCAGACCAAGTTCCAGCGCATGGGCTTCATCGGGTGTGAACCGTGTCCGACCCGCCAATTCCCTGATCTCGGCCGGGATGCTCATCTCTAACCGATGCGGGGGCAAGCCGTCCACCCCGAAGGCAAGGTCATTGGGAATGCCCAGGGTATTGAATTCCGTCAGATCCGGGATGAGATCGGCGTTATCGACGGTATTCGGGTTGAGCAACACGGCGCGCGTCAGATCGCTGCATTGATCACCTTCCGAACCAATCCGCCAAACCAGCACGTCAAGCCGTCCGGTCGGCGGGTCCACAAGCAGCGCGTAGCGAAAGCGGATCATTCGGTTCTTGTCGCCACAGCGAAAGGTGACCGGCGTATCCACCAGTGCAAACGATGGACCGTGAACGACAACCCGCGCCTGCTTCTGAATCCGGTAACCGGTGGTCAGTGTTTCTTTCTGGATGAAATCAAGTTTTTGCCCAAGTTGTTCCGCCGTTTCCACAGTGAGGACCGTATCGCGGCCGTTCACCTTCGCCCCCAGGCCCAACCCGATTGCACGAAGCCGGTAGCGAGTGTGTGAGCCGTGCCGTTCTTCCACCACGTCCGCCGTGAACACTGTGAACATCCACGCCACTCGATGCACTAGCCCGTCGCGATCTACCAACACGTTGCTCGGCAAACGCGAGACTTCACTCGGTTTCACATGTGGCTGGCTCTTGATGATCAGATGAGACCAGCCCGCCGGTGCCGCGTCGTCCACAACGAGTCCCGGCGCAATTGCTTCTGGCACCTGCGCGGTCACATCGTAATCGTCGGCCCAGGCGGGCGGCGTGGGCTTCGGGATGAGCCACCGGACGGCGATCGCCGCCACGAGTAATCCGCACACACCGACGGCGGACAGAAGCAAGAGAATTCGAACCCGTCGCATAAACCCTCCGCTGAAGCGGAGTTGAAGATACCGCACGAAGCATGCCGAGGAAAGGATGTCTATTGACCAGATCGTGTCGGAGAATGAGGGGCACAGGCAGGATGAATCTCCGTTCTCGTTCCGACGACTCGGAGACTGATCATCCTGACTGACACGCAAATAATGACACCTGTCCTCCTTCTTCATGTTGACAGTGCGGTGACGGGTAGTGGGTGTTCTTTGCGTGCCTATGCCCGTTTCCCTAATCCCGTATTCGTGCTTCTCAACTTCATGCGTGCGTTTTTCCCGCTCTGTCGCTCACACGCAGAACACACATACTTCTCATCCACGCGCAACCGACCGCTATAGAACACATTTCCTCACAACGCCAACGAGGACCACTCGGAAATCGGCACTTTTCTCCACGATTTCAGGCAAATTCGTAACCGCGATCACTTCTTGGTACCCGGATGAATCGCAACTTCGCAACTACCGAATCAGAAAATGGAGATTCTTCTTGCCAGACCAAATTGCAATTCGGTAGATTCTCTCTGAAACAAACAATTACTGCGGCGGCAGTATGGATTCCGCTGGAAGAGAGAATCTTCATCTCTTAGATGAAGTTTTCTGGGTTTGAAGTTCGTTGATAGTGCAAATTCCCGTAGACGTCGAAAAGCGCCCGCGACAGACTATCGGGAGAGTTGATTCGGCTGGAAAACGAAACTCTACTCCCTCCTCAATCTGTGAGACCGTCCATGAACTTCCGCGCCCGTTTGTCGCTCTTCGCGCTCGAATCGCGCGATAACCCGAGTGGTCCTTCCCCGCTCGATCCCACAGGGACCACCACCGCCCCTCAAGACCCGACCGATCCCACGCTCGCGGCGCAGACCGCACCCACCACGACCACAACCAACACGAGCACAACCAGCACAGCCGTCGCAGCCGCGACGACTGGTGCGGCATCCTCGCCGACCAGCACCACCACGACCACGAACCCGCTGACGACAAACAACTCGGTTTACAACGTCCCACTCACTCCTTGAGCCAGAATCCTGAGTGTTCCGCTCGCTCCGCGATTCTGTCTGATTGAGAGTGGATCAAACGCGAACGCCCCCGGTCATGCTTTGACCGGGGGCGTTCGCATTTTGAGATACTGGCTATGGATTACCGGAAGATGGTTGCGGCGGCGCGACGGATTTCTTGGAATTCCTTGGTTTCGCGGATGGGGTCGAGGTCGGGGTCGGTCGTGAGACCGCGGAGATCGGCATAACCATGACTGAGCGATTGCCGGAGCAGCGCAAGCGCCTTGGTTTGATCCTCGGGGTGCTTCGCCGAGGTGAGCGAGAATACCGAAGCGGCCTGATAAATGATCTCCGGATCGTCATCGGAAAGTTGTCGTGCCCGCTCAATGGCCTTGTGCGCTTCCTCCCGTTGACCGAGTCGAGCCAGGACGACCGACCGCCCAGCGATGGCCGGCGCGAACTCCGGATACATTTCCGTGAGCTTCGTGGTCACCATCAGCGCCGCGTCGTTATCTTTTAACTTTTCGGCGAGGATGTGAGCCTGATTCTGGAACGCAATGAGCGAGCGAGGATTTAATTCCACGGCCTTCTGGAAGTCGGACAGCGCCGATTTCGGATCGCTATCCATGCGACTCCAGCCGCGAATCAGATAGTCGGTTTCGGTCTTCGCAACGGCGTCCTTTGCCGCTGCACGATCACGATCCGCGCCACTTCGATCGCCGCGAGCATCGCGAACGCGCGCCCGTATCAGATGGATGTATAGCGCTGGCGTTCCGCGTTCCTGGGCAGCGTTCAGGTCTGCTTCTGCTTCTGCGAGTTTGGTCGTGGATTCCTTCTCGCATCCCTTCAGACACCCTTTCCGCACACCCAGGTGATAACGAGCGAGGGCCCGGTAGCGGAAGGCATCGGCGTAGTCGGGATTGAGCGCGATGGCCTTGGTGAACTCTTCCTCGGCGAGTTGGGGTTTCTTGGTCAGGCGGTAAATCACCCCGCGCTGGTACGGCGGCCGCGGATCGGTGGGGAGCAGGACGCGGGCAGCATCGTAGCGTTCGATCGCACGCGTGTACTGACCGAGTTGCTGACGACAAAAGGCGAGACAGAACTGCGCGGCGGCATGGTTGGGCTGGGCGGCGAGTGTCCGATCGAGCGACGGTATCGCGCTGGAGTAGCGGCCGTGTGTCAAGGACATCACGGCATCGAGGAAGAACTCCCGACTATTCGCTGGCTCCTTCGCCGCCCCCACCACCACAAACTCTTCACCCACCGCAGGGGCAATCACTGCTGCTTGCTGGTCGAGGATGGCGGGGGTTCCGTCGGCGAAACACGTTCGCGCGGTCGTATTCAGCTTCCACGCCTCCGCGATGAGTTCCCGCCGCTCGCTTTCGGGTTGCGCCGCGGATTCCTGCCACTTTGCCTGCGCAAGCAGGATCATCAATTCGCCGAGATCGCCAGCCAGCTCCACACGTTCGACTTCCGAGAGCCGCTGCACGTCGGTTCGTTTCTGCCAATCCGCATCTCCCGGTAGACCATACGAGGCGAGAAGTTCGGTCGCTTTCTTCACTCCGCGTGCCCGTGCCGTCGGGTCATCGGGAAGGATGAGATCGAGCCGGACGGTATCGAGTACCTGATGCGTCTGGCGCGCATGCTCCACGGCTGCCGCCCGCGTTGCCGCTTCGGCGCGGCGATAGACAACGCCACCCATTCCCAGAGCCAGGCCAATCACGCAGGCCGCCAGCATCCGTAGTGGCAAGCCGGGATTGCGTCGCCGCCACTTGCCGAATCGCTCGCGGAGCGATGCTTCGCGGGCATACTTCAGCGGCTGATCGTTCAGATGTCGTTGGATGTCCTCGCGCAACTCCTCGGCGGTTTGATAACGGGCGGCAGGATCGGGCGCGAGAAGTTTACGTACGATCGCTTCGACCGCCGGCGTAACCGCCGGGTTGAGTTTGCGAATGGGCGGCGGGCCCTGCTGCCGCGCGGCAATCAACGCGTCCATGTCGCGCATGGCCTTGGACGACGTTGGGAACAGCACTACCCCCGTGAGCATTTCAAACGCCATCACGCCCAGCGAGTAGAGGTCGGTGCGTTGATCCAGAGAGCCATTTCCGCGCGCCCGCATGTCGAGCAACTGTTCAATCGCCATGTACGGCATCGTCCCGCCGACGAGTTCGCGTGACGGATTTGACGCGTCATACGAGAGGTTGAAATCCAGAAGCATCGGCTCGCCGGTGTCGGCCAGGAGCACGTTTGCTGGTTTGAGGTCCAGGTGCAGGATGCCGCGCTGGTGTGCATGGCTCAGGCCGGAGGCGATCTGAGCGAGTGCTTGTAACACAGCGATTGGATCGCCGACGATGGGCGGCGGTTCCTCGGCGGCCCACGTCCACATCGGAATGCTCGAGGCCCCAGACTGACCATCGGACTGCACGGTGGACTTGCTCTTGCTTTTGCTGTCGGTGGTCGTTGTGCGACCGGCACGGGCGGAGGTGCTCTTGCGACCCGTTTGCCGTGAGGGATGATCGGCCCTGTAAGCCCGGATGAGATCGGAAATCGTGATTCGGCCGAGGAACGGCATGCAGATTACTTGTGCCGAACCTTCATTGTGGATGGAGTACACCGGCACAATATTCGTGTGCTGGAGGCGGGCTAGGCGCTGGGCTTCACTTGTGCGTCGAAGAGTGACCTTGAGTGCGACGAGGCGGTTCGCAAGTGTTTCCTGTTCCGCGAGGAATACGCGTGCGAACGCCCCACGGCCCAGTTCGGCCACCAGCTTGAACCCGCTGATGGTATCACCCACGCGCGGAGCCCTGCGAGCGCCAGGGACCACGAAATCATCGTCACTGCTCCACGCGGAGCTGGAGAGTTTCAAATCGGCGGCCGGCGGCGGGGTGACTGCAGGAGTTTGCGGTGGCGCGGCGGAGGTAGCCAGTCGGACCGGTATGCGTAGCGTCGGCGTGTCTTCGGAACTGGGCGCATCCGAGGAATCGACGTTCGCCGGGCGCGGGGTGATTGTTGGGTTCCGCGCCATCGTATCGAGATTCGGAATAGCAGCGGTAGAGGGCACGACAGCACGCGGGGGCGCGACGGCGGGCCATCATGCCAGCCGGCCGCGAGCGGTTCGATCGTCCATCCTGGGCGACGGAATCGTTTGCAATAATCGGAACGAGCGCGATCGCACGCAGCGCTCTTAGGACAGAATCGTGAATGGGTGGAATTAATGGTGTGAAGTTTCGATTCGAGATATTTGGCCACCCCAAAAAGAGGTGGCCATCTTCGCTTCAGAACTCAATTCACGCCAGAGGTGAGCAACGCGATTCGCGGCGTGCGGCAAAGTTCAGACGAGAGAGTGAAGAGTAACAACTCGCACCCACGAGAACGCCTTCGCAACGGAAGCTGTGCGCTTTGTGAACGCAGGCAGCCGAAATTGCCTCGCTTACCAGGTCGTGGTGTGGGCTTTGGGACTCAAGTACCGGTGACCTGCACGCCGATGAGGATTACATCGCCTTTTCGGGGGGCTTTGCCGATGAAGAGCGGGGATTTGCTCAAGCTGGAGGAACTGGACGCTCGGACCGTGCCCAGCGCAACGACGCTCCCTCCGGTCTTCGCCGGCTCGTTTGGACCCACTTCATCGTTCACGGCATCGGCTTTCCCTGCCGCCACGAGCGCACTGTCATCCACCGGCGGATTCACGTCCAGTCTCGTGTCCAGCGGCCCGTCGATAGGCAGCGGGATCCTCAACACGCCATCCGCAAACGTACTGGCGTCCACTGGCGGATTCGCATCGAGCATTGTGCCGGTCGGTCCGTCGATTGCCAGCGGAATCCTCAACATACCGTCCGCGTCGAGTATTCTGCCCGTCACCACGCCCAACACGCACACGGTCAGTTCCGCGCTTCCGGTCGGGGCAGGCTTTTTCCCCACCACGCCGACACCCCACAACACGCACCCGACACCCAGCGTTCCGGTGCCCACGATCCATCTGCAAAACCCGCCAATTACCAACCCGATCGTGACCACCAAGACCTCAAATCCGACAGGGATTGCGCAGGGTACCTTCACCCATCCGGACACGCCGGGTGATCTGAACGTCAATGAAGTGACCACGTACCGCCTCAAGGGGACGGGTCACCTCGCGCGATTTGGATCGGTTAACGTCACTGGCACTCTGCACTCTGTTGGTTTCGTTTCCTCCGGACACGCGACCGGCGAACTCACACTTTCCAACAACAGCGGGTCAATTACCCTCCAGTTGCTCGGTCCGACCCAGTCGGGTCTCTCACCACTGCCGGAAACGTTCAACTACACCGTGGTAGCCCAGACCGGCGATCTTGTCGAATCGCTGGCCAATCAGGGAACGTTGACTCTGCTCACGCAATCGACAGGCACGAGTTTCCTGGCGTCAGGACCGGGCACCTTCACACTTACGATTCCGTGATGCGCAGCCAGAGAGTTCCGCGTTCACACCCCGATCCTGCCTTTCGTGGAATCGCTCGGGAAACTGCGGGACGCCGAATAGTTCTTTTCCATCAGTTGCTCTCAATCGCTTCCCCTTCCCAAGTTGGCTTGACTGGTTCGTATCCACTGTTGAAACGCTGTGCCAAACGGAACAACGATACTTTGGTCGTGATTCAGCATGATGACTTCATTCTTGTTGAACCGAAACCTCAGGACCCCGAACTCTTGAATTGATCGCGTGACCGACACACCCACGCTGACCTGATAGTTATCTTTGAAGCGTCGATCGGGCCCGCCATCGGCGCGCGAGTGGACCCATTGCTGGTGATATTCGGTGGTGAGAAAGGTGCCGGTCAGATTATTGACGGCCAGGTAGACATTCTTGTACTGCACCACACCCACGTACTTCCCATCGACAAGGAGCACGCAATCGGGCAACAGGTAATACGTCGCCGTGTCAATAGCGAGGCAGTACACGTCGAGATCGCAGTCGAGATAACGCGGGAGCGATCGTCGAATGGTTATCTCGCCGACATCGACAAACCTCCGGCCCTCCGGAACGATCTGAAACGTTCCAGTCTTGCCCAGATTGCGGAACCACCTTGTCAGTTGGTTATATTCCGATTCAACCGCGCGCTCCATCGGGTAAGTCAGGCGGATCGTGTTCGCCTTGATGAACTGTGCGTTCAGTTTATGCCGGACGAAGATGAGCAGACCCGCCAGAGCCAGCGGTCCCACCACCGTGCAGACGGTCATTCCCTGCCACAGAATGCTGGGGCTCCCTTCTGTCGGTTTCTCCTCGGTCGCTTTCACTTCCGGCGACGATTTCGCGAGTTTCTCACCATTCTTATTGCTCTTGTCGGACGCAGCCGGTTTCGTCTTCGCGGGTGATTGCTGGTTGTTGGGAACAACCGCATACACAAGAAACACAAATAGCAGCGGAGCCACAATGACAATCGGCAGCCCGATGAAAAGGAGCCAATTACCGGGAGGAACCGTGTTGTGCACTCGCCGGAGTTCTTTCAGCACTTTGGGAGTGAAGAATGCGCTCTGCATGGCGGGCGGTTTGGTAGGATTATGAAATACTGCCCTGATCAGAATACGAATATCTGTCGCGACCTGAAGCGAATTATTATTCTTCCTTTCTCTCAGATTGACGAGTTCACCAATCGTTCTCATCCCTCGTCGCGCACGGTCTTGCGGAACACCGTATCTTCGCGATACATCCACTCGCCGCGTTTGAGCAACTTCGCACGCACCTCTTCCGACAGTTCGGGGTTACGCAACGCATCCAGGTTTTCTTCCAGGTACTCCATCGTCGCTGGCGCGGTGAAACACGCCGAGACGCCGGGCGTGTTCAGCGTGTACCGGAAGCAATCGCTCGGCCGGAACGATGGATCGAGCAATCGGCCGTAACAGGTGTTGTTAAAAGTGAGGATCGATGTGCCGCGTTCGATGGCGTGCGGGAACACTTCCACTTCCGCTTTGCGATGGGCTGCGCTGTGCCGCACCATCACCGGGTTCCAGCCGTCCAGAATGGCGTCGCGCGCGAGGGTCCGGTCGTGCGTGGAGAGTCCGAAAACCTGCACCAAACCATCGGATTTTAGCCTTTCGAGTACCTCGCGAACATCCGGTGTGATGCGCTGCCAGGATCGCGTCCAGAAAATCAGGAAGGTGCTCAATCTCTCCAGTTTCAAGTTGCGGAGTACACGCTCGACGTCCTTGCGGATTTTGGCCGGCTCAGCTTCAAATGTCCCCGCGAGGATGTGCACCCCGCGCCGGTCGCTAGACGAAAGGCGGGTCATGAATCGCGTGAGAGTGGCGTAGTTTGGCTCCCAGAAGAAGAGATTCACCCCCGCTTCCGCCGCGCGCACGAAGCCCTCCACGGGCAAACCGTAATGACCCGATACACCCAGCGGCGACACGATCGGTCCACCGGAACCGAGTTGCCGGGGTCGCACGAGAGAGTGTGGAGGGAGAGTGAGCGGTTCGATAGGTTCGCGAGACTGCGCGAGCGGCTTCCAGCGCTGTTCCGGCGCGAGGTTCCAGAGCGGAATACGGCACATCTGCGCCGCTCGCGCCAGCACGAACCAGGATGTCTCCAGAGTGGGGTTGTCGATCAGTTCCTTTGCGCGCTCGTGCGTGAGCGTCTCGGCACGGGCATACGGATGATCCGGCGGAATCGACCGGACGGCGGGGGCGTTCGGCGGGAGAGTGAACGACTTGTGGCGCTCGAGTTCTTCTTGCACTTCCTCGGCGGGGAATGCTTCCCCAACCTGCGCGAGCGCCCACTGTAAGGCAAAGACAGGCGAATATCGGGGAAGTGTGTCCAGAAACGCGGTGGGACCATCCAGAACCCGCGGAAGAGGCCGACGAAGAATGAGCTTGGCGACCGCCTCAATGCGTTCGAGTTCGATTCCACGTGTGAGCGATTCCAGAATGGGGGCGGTATCTTCGCGCGGATCGCCGAGCAGCCCGATTGCGCCAGCCCACTGTTCAGGCGTACCATCTTCGCGCAGTGCCAGAATCACCCACGCACGCACGCGCTCGTCAGAGTGATGGATGAGCCGAACAAGCACATCGAGTGCGTCGCGTCGCCCGGTTCGGCCGAGTTGTTCGAGATTGCGTGCGAGCACCGCGGCGTCCCAATCCCAGATTGGGCACCACTCGCGAGGATCGGTGGCAGGCCGATCCGTGGGGAGTTCTCCCGTCCAGCGATAGATGAGGTAGTCGCGGAGACGAATCTCGCGATGCCAGTGTGACGAATTTCCCGCTACACGCTGGAAGAATACGAGTGGCGCACCGCTGGCACGCGGTGCGTCCGGGTTGATCAGCATGGCGAGAACCGCCTCGCGCTGGGCCGGATCGTGTCCCCATTCTTCCATCTGTTGCATGAGCGCATACCGCACGCGCCAGTGTGGATCGTTCGCGGCTGCCAGGATCAACGTCCGGCCTTCTGCTGTCGTTGCCAGTGCGTTCACGGCCGCCCGCCGCACCTGCCAGAATGGATCTTGCGTTAGGCGTGCCGAAAGCTGTTCCTCTGCTTCCCTGAAGAGTTGCCGTCGGACGACTTCGTTGATCGCAGCAATGCGAACGCTCGGATGGGGGCTGTTCACCACCCGCATGACGGTATCGTTCACCAATGGCGAGGAGTCGTGTTCGAGACTCCGCAACGCCGCCAACACGGCGGTGGCGCCGGCTTCAGAATTGAGAATCAGTTCGACCAGCCCCTCCACTTCGGCCTGTACGGTTGTCCCGCCAAGCAACTCAGCAAGAGATGCTGCATACTCTTTATCGAGTAGCGCATAGGTTCGCGCGAGAGGATGATCGGAGGGGACTCGCATCGGTGCTTGTGAAGAGCGGGGCCGTGAGATACCTTCTACTTCACTTGTACGCGATTGTTGAGGGACCGCAATGTCCGCCACTCAATCCAACCCCACGTGGTTGCTTTTCCCGCTACCAGCCAATGCCACCGAAGACGCCAAGTTGCGTGCCACCATCGAGCAACACTGCGCGAAATTGCCTTCCGAGTTGGCACGTCTTCATCAAGCGCTCGATAAGGTCCGGGCCTTGGTGACGTATGAACCGGCCGTGAATCGTGCAAACGCGCTCGTCTGGGAGCAGTTCGAGACGCTCCTCTCCGCTCCGAGTGGGCACATGCGACTCACGTTCGCCCGCTATGCCCGCGAACACATGCCGCAACGAGCGCTGGCTCGCGTGCTCCGCCGGCTCGCCAAAGATCCGGACATGAAAGTGCGGGCTCAGATCACTCGGATGATTGAGAAAGCCAAGATTGAGGAAGTCGCGCTGCCCGCCAAGAAAGACGGCAACTGGAATACCTCTGGCTGGGTGCTGACGGAGAAACAGGCGAACATTATGCGGCACAAACCGGGTAAGCGGGTGCAGGAACGCACCGGCGTGCCCGTGCTGGCGAACCTGGCGGAATTGCGGCAGTTGCTCAACATCAAGTCGCCCAAACAGCTCGGCTATTTCCTCCTGGCGAGCGACGATGATGGCGGGCCCTACACCACGCACACCATCCCCAAACGCAGCGGAGGCGAACGCAAGATTTGCGCGCCCAAGAAGCAATTGAAGTGGGTGCAGAAGCAAATCCTCAAGCACATTTTGAGCAAAGTTTCGCCGCACCCGGCCGCGCATGGGTTTGTCAACGGTCGATCCACGGTCAGCAACGCCACGCCGCACGTGGGCGCGGAACTGGTGGTGAAATTCGACCTCAAAGACTTCTTCCCCACCATTCACTACTTCCGCGTGATGGGCCTGTTCGCCAGTCTCGGTTACGCCGTCGGCAAGTGTATGTTCGGAACGGATGATTCGTCGAATTACCTCGCACCGGTACTTGCACGCCTCTGCTGTTACACCGACGACCCGGCGATGTGGGGTACGGCCACTCTTCCGCAAGGCGCGCCAACTTCGCCGGCGATTTCCAATCTCGTGTGCCGTCGGCTCGATGCCCGGCTCGCTGGGCTGGCGGAAAGAAATGGCGGAACTTACACGCGCTACGCCGACGACCTCACCTTCTCGTTCAAGTCCGCGGAGGGGATGAACCTTGGCCGCTTGCGCTGGTGGGTCGATCAGGTGTGCCAGCAGGAGGGGTTCACAGTCAATCAGGATAAGTTCCGCGTTATCCGCGACTCGCAACGGCAGGTGGTGACGGGCATCGTGGTGAATGACGGCGTTCGCGTTCCGCGCGAACTGCGCCGTGAACTCCGGGCCATCCTGCACAACTGCGAAACCAACGGCATCGAAGCCGAAGCCACGAAATGGGCGGCAGCCCGTAAGAAACAGAAAGAGGATTTCGACGGCACCGCCAAGAACTTTCCGCAATATCTGCGCGGAATCGCGGCGTATCTGAACATGGTTCAGCCGGAACACGGGGCGCCGTTGCTCCGCCGCGTCAATGAACTCCTGGGCGGGCCAATCACCGACGCCGACGAATCAGCCGATTCAGCGGAGGGAAACGAATGAAACCCGATGAAGATGCGTCGCGGCCGTCGAACGAAGCCGCGCGATTCCCCTCCGCGAAGGCGATTGTGGAACTGGAAACGCTGGCCAAGAAGAAGGCCGACACGAAACGAGCCGCGGAAGTGTGGCGAGTCGTGACGGGTGCGGCGGCGAATCCGGACTTCCACGCAGTTCTGGACTTTGCCCGCGAACACGAACTTGTGCTGCCGTGCGAGCAAACCGACCCGACCGCCCCCAACCTCACCTGGACCAATCCCATCGACGGCTCGGAGATGGTATGGATTCCGCCGGGAAAATTCATTTACGGCAGGCAGCACAAAACCGCCGAGTGTGCCGGTTTCTCGCTCGCCCGCTGGCCAGTGACCAACGAGCAATTCGTGGCGTTCCTCCACGCCACGAAGTACGTACCGAAGGACAATTCCGAAAATGGCGAAATGCTCGCCCACTGCCCGAAGCTGATCATCCCGAAGGGACAAGAGAAGCATCCGGTGACGTGGGTATCGCTATTCGATGCGCTGGCGTACTGCCAGTGGGCCGGGATGGCGTTGCCGACGGAGTGGATGTGGGAGAAAGCGGCCCGCGGAACGGATGGCCGGCCGTACCCGTGGGGCGTGAGCATGTACGAACACAAGAGGTTCGCCAATGTCGAAGGAACCGGCACGTCCGAGGTGGGGAAGTACAGTCACGTTCGCTCACCATACGGCTGCGAGGAACTGGTGGGGAATGTGTCGGAGTGGTGCTACCCGAGAAAGCCGAAAGAACCCATCGGTGCTTTTCCTCCTCTGGACGAAGAGCTGCCCATTCCGCGTGCGGACGCCGGTGCGGTGTACGCCGTCGTCCGCGGGGCGTGTTTCCTGCGCTCCAGCACAACCGCGACCAAGGCGAATCACCGCCGCAATCTGTCGCAGACGCGACGAAATCAGTGGGTCGGCTTCCGCCCCGCCTGCCTACTGCCGGTGCGACCGGCTTGATACATGAGCCCGCAGGAAGCGGTCGCACGCATCGCCAACCCGTCCATTCGTAGAATGGCGCTTTGAGCAGAGCCCAGGGAACAAAGCCTTTACTCAGTTCCGCACTTTTTGGTTGGTCGACACACGCAGTGTGTCGACCGAGATCAACTTCCTGTTTCAACTGGTAAGTTGGTATTTGCAGGCTGTGGATCGAAGAGATGGATCTGATGCAGGGTCACAAGTACACATCTGCGTCGACTTCCCCGATGGACGACGACAGATGCCCGTGTGGTAGCCTTCGCACAATATTCAGAAGCCCCGGATGGGGCGACAGAACCCACACCAAGGTTACGTCACCCCATCCGGGGTTTTGTATTTTTCCTCATGTCTTCTAGGGGTCGTGCTGCGCCTCCGGCTTGCGTCACCCTGGCTAACTTCCTTCGGCCCCCCGGGCGAAAACAATGACATCCCTTGATCTCACCCATCCTTAACAGCGTTGGGCGAGGGGGTCTTCTGCCTCTTTTCTCACCCGTTGCCCGCGCGAGTGTTGAACTCATCGAACGGATACGTGACTGGCGGTTCTTTGGCTTTGAGTAGCTTGTAATGCTTCATCTTCTTGTAGAGCGTCACCCGACTGACGCCGAGCATCTGCGCGGCACGGGTCCGGCTCTGGTTGGCTTTCTCCAGTGCGCGGAGAATGTTCGCTCGTTCGGTTGCTTCGCGGGTCTGCTTCAGGGTGCCATCGAAGCTATTGGGCAGCGGCAGCGTGACGGCTGTGGATTCGGCACGCGCGAATACTTGCGGTGATAAGTGGTGCAGCTTCAGTTCGTTGCCGGTACTCGTCAGCACGGCCTGTTGGACAACGTTCTCCAGTTGCCGGAGGTTCCCTGGCCAGGGAAACGCTTCCAATACGCGCAGTGTTTCCGGGCAGACGCTGAACAACTTCTTGCCGTATTTGGTGCCGTAACGAGCGACCATTCCGCGCACCAGAGGCCCGATATCCTCTGGCCGCTGACGAAGCGGTGGCAAATGGAAGCTGATAACGTGCAGACGGTAGTAGAGGTCGCGTCGGAACGTGCCACGCTCAACCGCCTCGGCGAGATTCCAGTTCGTCGCAGCGATGATCCGGGCCTTGCAAATCTGCGTCTCGTTACTGCCGACGGGTTCGAACTCACCGGTTTCAATGACGCGGAGCAAGTTTGCTTGCTGGTCGAGCCCGAGCGTATCGATTTCATCCAGGAGAATCGTCCCCTCACCGGCCGCGGCGAACTTGCCGACCTTCGCGACATCAGCACCAGTGAAGGCCCCCTTGGCGTGGCCAAAGAATTCGCTGGCGATCAGGTTGCCGGAGAGCGTTCCGCAAGCCACGACCAGGAAGCGATTCGCTCGCCGGGCGGAACAGTCGTGAATCAGTTTTGCGAGGAACGTCTTGCCAGTGCCGGTTTCCCCCTCAATCAAGACCGTTACGTCGTGTGCGGCGGCAATACACAACTGCTCGACCATCGCGGTGAGCGAGGGAGTGTGGTTGATGAGCCGGCGGCGGATGGTCGCCGCGATCGTTTCGGTGGTGGGGTCGGCGAATGGTACACCGGGCGTCAGTGCACGCTGTGCCCAGGTGGTGAGTTCGCGCGATTGCGCCGGCCACCCGAACCGGCTGCCGATGTACGAGTTGAGCGAGTCCAGTTTGCCGCTTGTCTGGACGACGTCGGTTTCGAGGATGGACAGTCCGGCAGGAAGATGCTGGACACGCGCCTCACGGACAACTGTTTCGATCGCAAGCGCGTCGGCAGGATCGGCCGCAACGAGCAACAGGTCGCCATCTGTTTCTGGGGTGAGTAACTGCGGCACATCCTCGAAGCGAATGATCGGCGCGGTGAGCTGGATGGCCTTCTGCAGATGACCCTGGACCAAGGCGGCGAGCCGTTGATCCTGCGCAACGAGAACAAGGCGGCGAGAGGAAACCATAGGCGGCGAATCTCCGGCGATCTTCAATGCAACTCGGCGTTGAGTGTGAAGTCGGCCGCGTGGCCGGTATAACCACTACTCTCCGCGCTGTCAGTTTCTTCTACTGATGCGGAAAAGTTTCGGTCGCGCTTCCACGCTATAAGGAAAGTTTACAAATTGGGCAGAGGCAACCGGCTTACCGGAAGATGCGGGAAAAAGCGGTTTGCTGGGAGCGCAGCGTTGCGGCGTGAGCGGAATAGGAAGGCGGGGAAAAGGGTTTTTTCACGCCAGAGGTGAGGCGGGATTGAAGCGAACGGCGCGGCGGAGCGTGGGCATTCTCATTTCCCAATCACGGAATGCCGCGCACGACCAGTGGCCCGACCCGTCGCGTGAGCCAGACGGGCAACCGCTGCCACAGGCGGATGGCGCGTTGATAACGTGGGTTATCAGGGCGCATCTCGCCGACTTCACCCTGCAGCACGCGGTATTGCCAGGTTGCCGGGTGCGGCACCGCCCCCCATTGCTTCTTGAACCGGAACGTGTTGCCGTCGGTCGTGGAGCGGCCAAAATCGAACACGCGCTGCCCGCGTTCCACCGCCCGGCGCAGGAGATGGTGATACATCAGCATGTTAACGCAGCTCGCGTTATATTCCTTCAACGACGACGCCGTGGGTACTTCCGTGATGCCCCAACCGTGAAGCAGGAGTGCTGCGGCCGCGGGCTTGGTGCCGTCGCGAACGAGGCAAATCTCCGCATCGCCGGGGAAGGTCGAAAGAATCGTGGAGAACAGCTCCTTGCCGTAAACCGGCGAGCCAAGATCGCGCATGTTTTCGGCAATCACGTCGTGGAACTCGTCCAGGCATTCCGCTGCGCCCCACTCCACCGTAAACGCGCCTTTCTCACCCTTGCGAATCTGATTTCGCACTTTCGAATCGAAGCCCTTCCACAATTGCTCCTCGCTCTTGGGCAGCGGCAACCGCATGTGGACCTTGCTCGTGAGTTCGGCGTTCAGTGCGGGGTGCGCGATTCGCGTTTCGTGGCGAAGTTCAAGGTGGCGGACGTTGAGTTCGTCCGCAAGCGTCGCGGCGCGCGTAATCAATTCCGCTTGCACGTCGGCGGCTTGCGCGACAACCCCGTTCGTGTTCAGGTACGGTAAGCTGACGAGAAATCGGCCGAAGAGCATCGAACTGACGAACGCCAGCGGCAAAAAGCCGACCGTGCATCCGCCTGCGATGGCTTCAATGGCGTAGACTTCGTGTCCAAGGCCCGCTTGCAGCACGTTCAGCCACAGTGGATGCTTGCTCAGCGGTACTTCGGGCGCGGAGTGTCGCACAAATGCCGTCAAATCCTCCACGCGCCGGGCGAACGCAGCGCGCGGATGAATGACCGCGGTGAACGTTGGTGGTGTGGCGGACGACATGAGCCGAATCATACGGACTCCCGGCAAATGAAATCAGCCACAGAAATACCGATCAAAGCAGAAGGCAGAATGGCCACAAAAAAGCACAAAAGAAAACAGAAATCAGGTTGAATGGCGCTCGTTGAATGACTGGGCCTCATCTCTATTCTTGTCTGTTCTTTTTTGTGCCCTTTGTGTTTTTTGTGGCTATTCCACCGCCTCATCTTTCCAACAACTCATCGTAGAGCCGCTTGAGGCGTTGCATGCGTGTCGCGAAGCTGTAGCGTGTCTCCACGGTTCGACGACCCGCAGTACGGAAGAGCTGTCGCAGCCCCTCGTTCTTCAGCAATCCCGTCAGGGCTGTTGTCAGGCCCTCCAGGTCGGCCGCGTTCACCAGGAACCCATTTCGGCCATCCTGTACCAGCCGCGGCACGCCGTTCACGCGTGTGGAGACAACAGGCACTTCCAGTGCCATTGCTTCGAGAAGGACGTTGGGTAATCCTTCACGCAAGCTACTCAGCGCGAACACATCCATCGCCTCGAAATACGGCCGCACATCCGCTTGCCAGCCCGGTAGCCGAACACGGTCGCTCATAGTGAGCTCGCGAGCGAGCTGTTCGAGGTTTGCCCGTTCACTGCCTTCTCCCACGATCACAAGCTGGACGTCCAGTCCACGCGAAACAAGGGCATGGGCACTACGGATGAGAACGTCGAACCCTTTCTCGCCCGACAACCGCCCGACTGCGCCAATCACAAAACCGCTGGTGGAAAGACCCAGGGCCGTTTTCGCTTCGGCGATGGTTCGTTGACGCGTGTATTCCACCGAGTCGATACCGTTTTCCAGAAGTACGCAGTTCTTCGCGGGCACGCCGGCCGCGAGACACGTTTCCAGAAGATCGTCCGACACGCAGATCACTCGCTCGTAGCGTGGGAGGCAGAGTTGGTCAATGCGATAATACAGCGGCGTTCGATGCGTATGTTGAACCCAGCCGTGCACGGTCGTGACCAATCGCATCGACCAGAATCGCTTCAGGAGCAGACCCAGCGCATTCGTTTTGTAATCGTGGCCATGCCAGACACGCACGTTCTCTCGCTTGCAAATTGCAAGCGATTCGGTGACGACACGCCAGTCCCAGGCTCCGCGATCGGGAATGGAAATGAGCGGGGCCTGATACTTTTCTGCTTTCTGGCGAAGAACTTCAAAGCCGGGGTCGTCCGGCGGGTGCATGTACGCGCAGAGCATCCGGTAACCGAGCGGCTCCAGAAAGCGCGGGGAGTTCAGGATGGTTTTGTCTGGCCCGCCACCTGAGCCTGTCACGACGCGGGCGTCCAGAATCACGGGCGCGACGGTCGGGTCCGGCATCGGTTCAGAGGAACCCATATCAGGTACGGGCGGAAACGGGAGTGTTAAGGGGTCGGCGATGTCCACGGCGGGGTGTGGTCAGTGTAAGGAACTGCGCTCGGCGTGTGAGGGCACGCCGTTGCAGCGGATTATGGTGACGCAGGAAAGATCGCGCGGAGCAGCGGTTGCAAACAGCGTTCCCAATGATGATGTTCTTCCACATATTTACGCGCCGCTCTCCCCAACTGCTCGCAGCGGCCAGGGTCGGCGAGTAACTCACACACGGCCTCGATCCATTCTTGCGGCGTCGAAGCCGACAGCAGATGCATGCCCGGAACGGTCTGAAGCGCGACGAGCGACGCCGGTGCCGCGACCACGGCTTTGGCCATCGCCATGGCTTCGAGCACTTTATTTTGCACTCCACGAGCCAATCGGAGCGGAACGACCACAACCGCCGCAGAACACACAAAAGGCCGTACATCAGGCACTTGCCCGACAAGATTCACGCCGGGTATGTCAGTCAGAGACCGGACAGCCGGTGAAGGATTTCGGCCGATGATGCGGAACTCGGCGGTGGGGAACTTGGCGCGAATCGCGGGCCACACCTCGCGCGAGAACCAGACCGCCGCGTCCTCGTTCGGGAGATAGTCGAGCGCCCCGACGAACGCCAACGCCGGCTGTGCTTCACAATCCACCGGCGCGAAGTATTCCAAATCGACGCCGTTCGTGGCGATGGTAGCGGCGCCAACATGCGTAAACGAGTCGTAAACGTCTGCTTCCGCGCGACTGACAACACTCGCAGCTCGTACCCAACCCGCGAGCCACTTCTCCAGCTTCCGGACTCGTGCGGCTTCGAGTTGATACAGCCACTTCTTGGGCGGTCGGCTCGCAGCCGCGAAGTCGCTCCACTTCTGGCTATCGACGTCGATCAGATCGACTACGGCGGGAATTCCAGCCAAGGCCCGGTCGCGCAGATACGGCGCCAATGCCGATGAGGAAGCCACCACGGTTGTGAAGCTGGCCTCCTTTGCCCACTTTCGCAGGACGTGTGTGAGTTCCCGCGATGCGAACAGGCCTTCGGAGAGGCTACGGCCCTTGGCAAGCTTCCACGCGGCTTTAGCCCAGCGCGTCCAGCGGCCAACCGGGACGATTGCGACCCGGGCACACAAACTGTTGAGCGCGGCGAGCGTTTCCGGCGGAACAGGTTCATCCGCGAGACAACCAAGCCACACCTCGCCGTGCTGTACCATCTGGCGAAGGAGGTGGTATGTGCGAATGCGGTCGCCTTTGTCCGGCGGGAAGGGGACGCGGTGAGTGAGGAAGAGGACACGCAAGCGAGTTCAAGTTCAGGACAAAGTAGTAGGCACACTCCGTGTGCTGTTCCTGCCACCGCTTCCAAGCGGAGAATTGACTCCGCCGTGCCGTCAAAAGGCAGCGGCACACGGAAACCTTGCTCTCCTTTTACGGTACACGGAGTGCGCCTACTACTCGACAAGCCAACGGCACACGGAGTGTGCCTACTTTGATGGCTGCTACTTACACCTACGCTGGCTGAAAAACGGGAATGGTCGCGGGGTCTGATGGCGGAACGATGCGGCTATAGAACGCTTCCGCGACCCGCTGACGGCTGGGGAGTAGGAACAGCCGCCGGAGTGTGCCGGGCCCGGCACCGAACGCCCGGAACAACGTTGCGCCGACGAGCCGAAGGTCGAGCAACAGGCTCATGTTCTCGACATAGTAGAGGTCGTACACGATCTTGTACCGGACGCTGGTCACATCGGTATCGGCCGGCAATTGACACTGCGCCAGCCCGGTCACGCCCGGCTTGACGCGAAGTCGGTGCCGGTAGCCGGGAACGAGCTGGTTGAGTCCCTTGGCCTGAATCACTTCCGGCCGCTCTGGGCGTGGGCCGACCAAACTCATCTGGCCCAGCAAGACATTGAAGAGCTGCGGCAGCTCATCGATGTGCGTGACGCGAAGGAATCGCCCCACGCGTGTGATTCGACTGTCACCCTTCTGCGACCACTGGATGCCGGAAACGGCCTCGCAGTTCACCCGCATGGTGCGAATCTTGATGATCTTGTATTTGCGGCCGTTCAACCCGACGCGCGTTTGCGTGTAGAAAACCGGACCCGGCGACGTGAACTTCACCACAATCGCCGCCAATGCAATCAGCACAAGCGCGAAGGGCAACATCGCGAGAGCGACGGCGTAGTCAAACGCGGCCTTGGCCGCGGCGTACCAGCCGAGATTCGTCGGCAGGTCGATGATGGTATCGGCAGGCAGGCAATCGATCTCCGGCCATGGCTCGCGGTCGAGCACACTGGGCGTCGGCGGTTGCGGCGTCGGCGGTAACTGCACGGCACTCATGAGGAGTCCGTTCTCCGGCTTCGAGGACGGCGAAGTCGTTGGTCTGGGCGGTATGGTGAAGGCGGGGGAGCCTGGACCATATTCCCTGGGCTGTCACTTTGCGGCAGGGTGGCCGACAGGGGCGGCCAGAGCTTTCTTCACCTCGGGCAGAAACTCGGTCAAAAACTCTTGAATCGGGTCTGGTGTTGCGGCTGCAGCGGTTGGCGTCACCGGCTGCGGCTCAGCACGCTGGACGTACAGTTTGTATAGGGTACTGTGCAAGGCGAATTCAGCCCGGGGATTGGTCGACGCGTGCCAGTCGCCATCCACACCCCACATCCAACACACCCGTTGCGGAAGTTCACCCACGGTGGATTTCTTTTCGAATCGCACAGTCCAGTGCGTCACAACGCTCTGATCCGGCAACACAACCGTTTTCTTTTGCGGCTCGCCCGCCATTTCGTATCCACTCCCCGCGTAGCACACTTCCGGGGTATGTGCTCCAATTGGTCCCGTTGGGCCGCACAGCATAAGTACGCTGACTTGGGTGCCATTCTTTCGGTTTGTGTAAATTCGCGAGATATGCCCCGTGGCCTCCGCCACCTTCAGGACTTTCGGGGCCATCTCGATGTCGGTACTCGTCCAGTCACCAAACGAGGCCGGCACTCCTTCGAGTTTCGCGGCGGCGGCGTGAGCATCCGAACTGTGCCACCGGTTGGAAAACACCCCCTCCACCACGGCAGCCGCAGCCAGACCAACAACGGCGATCGTAAGAATCAACCAGCGAGGCATGAAGGACGCTTCCCTCGTTGCTTCCTATCGGGTTCGGCAAAGGCAACAGTCGGTACGCTCCGCGTGGTTACGGAGCGGCGAGTCTTTTCTCTTTTCTTTGGGACAAACTGAATCCGGTCCAACCACCCGTCATCGATCTTTGAAAGATTTCACGCCAGGCAGGAGCACATCGGTATCGCCAGCCGAGCGTGAATCCTGTCATGCAGGCAGTTGCTTCACGTAGTTATACCCGTAGGAGTACACTTCCTGCTTGATGCCGTTGACTACCGCACCGATGAGCGGAATGTTCAACTGCGTCAGCTTCTCGGATGCGGTCATCACCTTTGGCAATTGACTGATGTCCTGCATGATCGAGAACACCACGCCATCCACATGCTGAGCGATCAGGAGTGCATCCGCCACCGGCAGGACCGGGCAACTATCGACGATGACGAAGTCGAACTGGCCACGGAGTCGGTTGAACAGCGTCTCCAGCGGGTGGCCCTGCGCGAGAGCCGCGATGGTCGCGTTTGAACACTGACCGGCTGGGATAATCCACAGGTTCGGTACCGTGGTCGCTTGCACCACGTCGCTGACGTCCACTTCCTGCCGGAGCACTTCGGACACGCCAGGCCCAAGCGGCAACTCGAACAACTTCTGAATCGAGGGATTTCGCAGGTCGCAATCGACAATGAGCGTTCGCATTCCCGCAGTTGCCATGCTCGTTGCCAGTTGGCTGGCCAGTGAGGTCTTGCCTTCGCCCTGTGTGGCGCTGGTGACCATCACGACTTGCATCGACTGGGTGCGGGCGGTGTGGAGCAGCATGGTCCGCGTGGAGTTGATTGACTCGTTCAGAACAAACCGCCAGTTCGCTCCGCCCGCTTCCACAGCGGCTTTCAGATTGGCGCGGTTGGGGAATGCTGGCACGGTGCCAATCACCCGCATGCCGAGTTCCGTGACGACCTGATCGACGCTGTCGACACGCCGTGTGCGCCATTCGAGGAACGCCACCATCAGCACAACGACGAAGAAGGTTGCGAGTCCGCCGACCGACGAGAAGATGATCTTCTTGTTCTGGTTGTGGTTGGGAATCTTGTCCACGTCGCCGCGCATCGTCACCTTGCCGCCGAGTTTGGCATCCAGGCGCAACTTCGTGAGCAGAACGTTGGTCTTGTCGAGCGTTTCCTTTTGCGGCTTGAGGGCGTCAAGCATGGCCCGGATGTTCAGTCCACCGCCAACGCCCACATCGATGAGCTTCTTGAGGGCATCGCGTTCTTCTTTGAGCTTCTCGCGTTCTTCCTTCTTGACCTTGATTGTGGTATCCAGTTGAATCACTCGCGCCAGTGCGGTCGCATTTTCGATGGCCCGTGCACGCTCAATTGCCAGTGTAGTGGCGACTTTCTTCGTCTCTTCGTATGCGCTCAGCAGTTTCGCGACCTCGGCCTTCAGTTCAACAATGTAGTCCAGTGTTTCATTCCCGCCGGAAGTCTCAATTTCTTTCTTCAGAAGTGCCGCTTTGGTCTTCCATGCCGCTTCGGCCTTCATGACATTCGGTTCAGCCTGGACGTACTCGCGCACGAGTACCGGGTTCGGTTGGGTCTTCGGGTTCTTGTCCTCCAACTGTTCGCGCAACACCTTGACTTCAGCTTCCAGGCGCAACAGTTCTCGGCCAACGCGGTTATATTCGCCATCGGCTTCAATGTGCCGCTGTTGAAGCGCGGCGAGTCGCTTGGCATTGTCTTCGCCGCCGGTGGTTTGGTTCGCCCGGCCCAACAACTCGATTTGCCGTTCGCCCGCTTCAATTTCGACTCGAAGCGATTCCGCCAACCCTTCGAGCTTCTTGATCTGCTCTTCGAGATCCTTGTGTTCGAAGGCCGTCGCGTCGTCGACGTAGCGCTTGACGAGGTGATCGAGAATCACCTTCATGTCTTCCAGATTGTTGCCGGTGAGCGAGACTTCGATGATGTCGTCAGTCGCGCCGGTCACTTTCAGTTGATCTTCGAGCATCTGGATCGGGTCTTCCGCCTGCTTCACCATGTCGAGGCTGCTAACGGCGGGCTCGGCGATCGTGCGAGTGATGAGATCTCGCGACTTGAGCAGATACATCTGCTGACGGCGATATTCGCGGAAGTCGTCCTGGTTCCGGCCACTGAGATCAATCCCCTTCGTGCGGAGTTGCACGATTGCGCGAACCTGATGTTTCCCGGCGGGAAGGGCAACCCACACACCGACGCCCATGGCAGCGGCAACGATCGCGCCGATAAAAGTGCCCAGCACCCACCGACGACGGAACGCATTCAACAACCCAGAGGCTGTCGGCGTGGACTGTACCACAGGGGCCGGCATGCTTGGTTGGTTCGTGTAATTGAACGGAGACGGCACCGCTGCTGTCGCCGGAAGTCCGTTGGGCGGCGTTTGATAGGGTGCGGGGGGGAGGGTTGCCGGGGGGTCGCCAGCAAGCGGACGGGGCATCGTGTTGGTCTCCGGCGTTGGCGGCTGGAAATTGGGACGGTTGGCGAACGACTTTGGACGATTCGAAACGGGGACCAATCGATTCATGTTTCAAATGAGAATGCGGCCTGCGGCGTTCTCATTTACTCCATTGGCTGAATTTCTCAACCGTCATATCGCCTTGGTCCAAAAACACTAGCACGCCGCGTGCCGGTTGTACTCCGGCCGCAGTCCACTTCTTGCTCGTAATGAGCGTGAGGTTCGGTTCGCTGGAACTTCCGCCAGCGAGGGGGGCGATAACGGCCCCTGAGCCGCGCGCCTCGAATCTCAAGGCCCGGCGAGGGTTGTGTCCGTGCGTTGCCGACGGATAACACCCGCTAACCGGCGTTTACAACCACTGCCGGTCCGCAACAGTCTATCCACTCCAACCCAGGATAGGAAAGGCCACCTGTCAAGCGATGTGTGAAGATTTCAGACGAGTCGGGAAGTCCGGAAGGAGGGGATGTTTTTGTTGGAGCGAGAAAACGGGGACGCCGATTAATCAGCGTAGCACGGGTGGACCGGGTTACCGGAGCGGTTGCGGCCATCCGCAAGGTTTGCGTAATCCTCAGGATAGGGACAAGGAGAGAAGCCATGCCTCGCCGGCGCTTCTGGAACCCAATATTGGTCGCCGCAGCCGTGTGGGCCGGTTCGGCCGGTGTCGGTTGCACCCACATGCAGGATTTGAAAGCTCAGCGAACTTGCTGTAAGCCGCCTGATTTCAATTGCTGCACCATTCCGAATGTTGCGGTCCCCAAAGAGTTGAACAAGGTGAGTTTGCCGCCGTACATCGTCGAGACGCCGGATGTGCTTCAGATTGATGCCATCCGCGTCATCCCACTGCCGCCGTATCGACTCGAACCGCTCGACGTGCTCTATCTGAGCGCGGAGAACGACTTTGAGGGGGCCAAGATCGTTGGCCTCTATCCGGTTGATCCCGATGGCACCATCAACTTGGGTCCGCGCTACGGTGGCTCGATCCGGGTGACCGATCTGACGACCGATGAGGCGCAAAAAGTGATTGAGACGAAAGTTCGGCAATTCGCCCCGAAAGCCGTCATCACAGTGTCGCTGGCGCAGTCCCGTGGCGTACAGCAGATTTCCGGGCAGCACATCGTCCGTCCGGATGGGACGGTCAGCCTGGGTTCTTACGGCAGTGTATATGTTGCTGGTTTGAGTCTGACCCAGGTGAAGCAGGCCATCGAAGCACACCTGTCGAAGTACCTGTATCGGCCAGAAGTGGCTGTGGATGTGTACTCTTACAATAGCAAGTTCTACTACGTCATCACCGACTTTGCCGGTGCGGGCGAGCAGGTCACGCGTCTGCCGCACACCGGTAATGAGACGGTTCTCGACGCGGTCTCGCTCATTGGTGGTCTGTCGGCGGTCTCCAGCCGGAAGATCTGGGTTGCACGTCCAGCACCGACGGAATGCGGCAACGATCAGATTCTGCCGGTCGACTGGTGCGGAATCGTGCGGCACGGACAGGTCAAGACGAACTACCAGATCATGCCGTTCGACCGTGTGTACATCCAGTCGCAACCGCTGTCGAGGTTCGACACATACTTGGCCCGTGTACTCTCGCCGGTCCAGCGAACCTTGGGTGTGACGCTCCTGGGTGCCAGCACGGTAAACCAGATCAAGAATATCAGCCGCAACAACGGCAACAACAACAACAACGTCGGGTTTGTGGCACCGCTTGTCCCGTAAGCGCGTCATAGATCCCCCAGTCGGAAGTCGCGAAGTCGAAAATCCGGATCAGTGTGGTTTTCGACTTGCGAGGTGCGACTTCCGACTTACGACAGTTTTTCGGAGTACGCGGTCCCAACGACCAGGAACTCCACGATCGGCGGCGCGGCGCCTGCTTCGGCAGGTTCCTCGCCGCCGATCACTTTTTCAGAAGCGGAACGGGTCATGGGGTGTGCTACGATGGAGCGACTCGCCCCGAACCTCCCGCGTTCCAACGCATCATTTGCTGGCTCTCCTCGCTGAACGCGGGTACTGCTCGCCTGGAATGAAGGAGTCGCGCAATGTCGTTCCGCGTATCCGCGCTCGTGGCTGCTGTGGCCGTCCTGAGCGTCGGTTCCATCACCCCGGCGTTCGCTCAGCCGCAAGTGCCGGTTCGCCCACGTTACACTGCATTCCAAAGCGTCTTCGCGCCCGGTCGAACACCCCTGGTCAATCCCGGCCAAGGGATTCTGGGGCTGAATGCTCCGGGGTTCGGACCGCCTGGATTCGGCCCTGGGTTTGGGGGCTTTGTCGGTCCGCAAGTCCCAGGATTCGCGTTCCCCGGCCAGCAGTTCGTGGGGCAGAATGCGCTCGCTTATCCACAAGCGTTCCCCGGCGCCTACGGCATCAATCCCAATCTTGTCACGACTGGGGTGCCGGCTCGATTTGGTTACTACGGCCACTGGTACGGTGGCCGGTCAGGTTATTACAGCCACTGGTACCCCAACGGGGTAGCCAATGGCTCGGGTGTGCTCGGCCCCGGTTATCAGGGTGCATTTGGTTACGCCGGGCTACTCGGAGGGGGGTTCGGTGGGTCGGCTGGTCTCATGCGGCCGACGGGGTCCGTTCTCGGAACCGCCCTCATGGGTGCCGGGGCAATCAACCAGATGCGACGGTAAGGTAAATACGTTCGATTTCTCAACCGCGAAAGGAGTCCCGGTATGAGTTTCTCGAAGTTGTCCACCATGTTGTTGTTCACGGGAGTGATGCTCGCATGGACCGCTTCCTCGGTCCACGCGGCGGACATCACCACACCAACCCCGGTGGTTGCGGGTGCTGCCCCGCTCACCGTGGGCGATGCGGGTTGCGCAACGTGTCAATCATGCCAGCATGGCCTCGCCTCGGGCAGTTGTCCCACTTGCGGGAAACTGATTACCGGAGCTCGTCTGCACAAGAGCAATAAGAAACCGTATCCCGTCAACCTGTGTCCCGGAGCGTGCTTCGGTTACTTCCAGACGCAGTGGCGGAAGTGGGACGAAGTCTGCCCCTATCCGTATCTGGGCATGGGCCCGAATCCGAACCTGAACCTCGCACCGGACGGGATGATGCCACCGGGCGGTCTCGCTCCGCCGCGACCTCTCGATCAGAAGATGCCCGATCCGAAGAAGGTCGGCAGCGATGTTCCGCCGATTCCCGTTGTGCCGAATAAGTTTGGACCGTGATTGTGAGCTACAATTTTGCTCAGTCGCCTCACCCGATCGCCTTGCGGTCGGGTGGCATCGTTTTACGAGGAGAAGAGAGCGATGCCTGGAACGTGTCTGGTTACTGGCGGAGCGGGGTTCATCGGCTCGCACCTGACGGAATCGCTCACGGCGGCTGGTTGGAAAGTACGCGTTCTTGATGATCTCTCGACCGGGCAGGGCGAGAACCTCGCGCATCTTTCGCCCGCCCCCGAGTTCATCCGCGGAAGCGTGACCGACTCGGCTGCGGTCGAAGATGCTGTTGTTGGTTGTGAAGTGGTGTTCCACCTCGCCGCGCTCGCATCGGTCGCCAAGAGCGTGGAAGATCCGCTGGCGTCACATGCCGCTTGCGCGACGGGCACATTGAACGTCCTCGATGCGGCTCGCAAAGCGGGTGTGCGGCGCGTGGTGTACGCAGGCAGTGCCAGTGCATATGGCAACGCCTCCGACCCTGCCGGGCAGGGAGAAGACACTCCGCTCATGGCCCTTTCTCCGTATGCGGCAGCGAAACTGGCGGGCGAATTCTACTTTGAAGCGTTCGCGTCTACATACGGCCTCGAAACCGTTCGTCTGCGGTTCTTTAACGTGTTTGGCCCGCGGCAGCGCGCGGATAGTCCGTACTCCGGCGTCATTGCCATCTTCACCGCGCTGCTTTCGTCGGGTCGCACGCCAACGATCCACGGCGATGGGCTGCAATCGCGAGATTTTGTGTATGTATCGGATGTGGCCAAGGCGCTGGTACTCGCTGCGGAGACGCCAAGGATTTCCGGCCGCGTTTACAACGTTGGTACGGGTCAGAGCGTGAATTTGCTGCAACTGATTGCAGAATTGAACGCGATTCTGGGCACCTCTGCGGTTCCCACTCACGGCATGCCGCGAGCGGGTGATGTCCGCCATTCATGCGCAAAGATCGATCGCATTCGCACAGAACTAGGGTATGTACCAGCGGTGCCGTTTGCGAAGGGCCTTCGCCGCACGCTGGAGTGGTATCGGGCCAGTGAGGCAACAGCGTGAGACGAACTGACAAACCGTAAGCTCATAAGAGCGGTGGCAAAATGCGGTCGGCTGGAAGCTAACACGACACTAACACTCGAAGCGCGATCTGATTCTGTTACAGCTGCGCAACTGCCCCGCTTGGGTCGCACTGTGGGGCAAGTCGTTGGTCTGTCGATGCTTGGGCCGGCTACGGTCTCGTTCTGTTACACTTCCGCACTTGCCCCGCTTGAGTGTGGGGAGGGCGGGTCATATTACACCTCTCCAGTTGCCCCGCTCGCTTCGTCTGCGCCTTGGCTTTCGACCGTCCCTTGCCCGAATGCGAGGCGCAAGGTGCGCAGAATCGACGTCTCGGTGTCGGGTCAGTCTCGCAAGTGCGCTGCCTGACCCGTTACCGGGCTTGCGGAGTGACGCTAAGGATAGTATACGCAATGTCACATGCGTGTCAAGAGCACCAATTCGGCATGTGCTCGGCACTGGTCGGACGAATTGCGAGTACGCATTGCGCCACTGTTTCAAACGAGCTGGAATGGTCCGCGATGGTTCCACACTTGGCCGTCGTGAACACTTCCGGCTTGTTAGGAGGCGCCTCACTCCTCGTCACTTCACATCGATCGGCAGCTTGTACTTCTTGAGGAGTTCGATGTAACGAACGTACTCGATTGGGTGCAAGTCGTCGGCCGTCAGGCCGAGTTGCTTGGCTTTCTTCAACTCATCCACCGCGAACACGCGTACCGTTTCCTTCCCGTCGAGATCCATTGCCCACGCCAGGTGGAAGCGATAGGCGGGCCGGTCGAACTGCACCAGCGCCATTTCCAGGTCTTTCTTGGCTTCCCCCGGTCGGCTGCTGACCAGATACGCCACGGCTCGTGTATCGAGGAACGAGGGGACCGGTCCGCGAATCGCGATCAAGGCCGACATCATCTTTACTGCCTCATCGGCTCGCTCCGGATATTTCAGCGCGAGGAGCATACAGAGGTTGTTGATCACCAGCTCGCTCTTTCCTTTGGCCACCGACCGTTCGTACTCCTTGATGGCCTCGTCATACTTCCCCTGTGCGTCGAGCAGTTCGGCCTTCGTGCCGATGAGAGCTGCTTCCAGTTCCGGATTGCCAGCTGCGTTGCGAAGAGCATCGTCGAGCCTTTTCTCGATATCCGCTTCGGTTTCCGCACTGGGACGTTTGGCCCGGACCGCACCGGTCAAGAGTCGCGCGGTGAGCAGCACCGGAGCGGTCTTTTCACGCGCCAGAGCCAGCTTGATTGCTTCTTCTGGCTGCTTTTGGACGATGTAGAATCGCGCGAGGTAGAAGTGCGCGGCCGGTGATTTATCTTCATCAAGGAATTTCTGATACACCGCTTTCGCATCGGTCGTGAGGCCGATCTCTTCGAACAGCGGGCCGAATTTGGTGGGGATGTTCGCGAGCGCGTCCCAGCCAGGGTAGTTCACGATGACCTTGCGAGCCTTCTCGAGCAGTTTCTTGGCGTCGTCGAGTTCGCCGATGGAGGCTTTCTCCTTGCTCTTGCGGGCGAGTACGCGTGCTTCTTCGCGAACCGCCTCCCAACTGGTGGGATTGTTCGTCTTGAGTCGCTCCAGGGCCGTTTCCGCGAGGTCCACCCGGCCGAGCGCCAGGTAGACGCGAACGACTGCCGCCAGGTGCATCGCCGTTACGCCGGGCCGGATGCGCGCAGCCATCTTGAAATACCGCTCAGCCTCGGGGAACTTGCCCTGATCGAATGCAAGTTGGCCGAGGAGGTACCACTCATCCGGGGTCAGATCGCCACGATCGCCAAACTGCCGGAGGGTGCGAATCCCCTCTTCACGCGTCAGCGGATCGACTGTCCAGATCATGGCTCGCGCCTTCAAATCCTCCGGATCGTTTGGAGCGGCTGCGAGGTTCTGCTCGATCAGTGCCAACGCGGGTTTACGCAAGTTGTACACGTCCGGGTTCGCCAGCATGGTTATAGCCAGATATCGCCGCGCCCAGCGGGCGATATCCTGGGCGGTGGAGTCCTTCTCCTTGTTCAGAAACGCCAGGGCCTTGTCGCTCTGCCCGGTGCGCTGGAAGAACATGATCCGCTGCCGGGCGGGGTTGAGCTCCAGTGGAGCAGCATCGCAGGCTGCGTCGTAATACTTGAGCGCTGTTTGCAAATCGCCGACCATCTCGTACAGGCCGCCCAGAGCCAGGTTCAGTTCCGCGCGCGCTTCGGGTGACATGGACGGAGTAGGCTTGAGCTTATCCTTGGCTTCGTCGACAGCGCGCTTCGCCAGTTCCACTTTGCCGTATTTCATCAACTGGGCGACGAGCGATGCCCACGTTTCCGGCACCCGATCCGCCTTTTCGACGGCCTTTTTGAAGGCTTCCAGAGCATCCTTATCTTCGCGAATGGCCGCCAGGAGCGCTCCGCGCAGCAACAGAATCCGATATTCCTGGCTGGTTTCCGGGGCAATACGGTCGATCGTGGGCCGGCTGTCTTTGGGGATGTCCGTGGCGAGCATCCTGTAGATCGAGCGGTACCGCTCCAGGTCGTCCGGCAAGTGCACTTCGGTGCTGAGTTTGTTCAGCATGCCCACGGCCTTGTCGTCCTGTTGCTTGATGCGATACAGCTCAACAGCGCGGCGGACGACGAACTCCTGCCGATCGCCTTTATCGATGGCCTCGATGTAGTTACTGAGCGCGGCGTCGTTGAGTCCTTCGGTTTCATCGAGTTGCGCGAGGGCGATGTAAACGCGGCTCCAACCGGGCCTCAAGCTGCGGATGCGCTCGGCCAGGACGCGGAGTTCGCGTACTCCCGCCGCACGGGCAGCGGGATCGGATAATTTCTTCACCTCCGGCAGCCGAATCGCGATCCGGCCCAGTGCCCCCACCGGACCGTTGGGCCCCTCCACTTCGGCCATTTCTTTGAGCACCTGTTCCACCACGTCCATGCGCTCCGCCGAAAGTGCCTGATCGAGAAGGTACGCCCGGCAGGTGAGGTCGCGGGTCGAACGATCCGCGGCAGCACGCAGGAATTTAATCGCGGTGGCGCGAAGTGCCCGCGTCGAATTGCCATTGGGTCCACGATCTGTAACACGAGCCACCGCTTGACCCAATCCGAAGTAGAGCCGAAATTGCTGAGTTGTGGTGAACTTCTCCGCTACGGTGGCCAGCGCCTCGAATTCTTCCGGCGTGGGTGGTTTGGCCCGCGCGACGAGCATCCCGGCGTGTGCCAATCGGAAATCAACCGTATCGCCAAGCTGTTTCTGCGCCTCGTTGAGAATGGCCACAGCGGCCTCGGGTTTACCGCCGTCCTGGAGACGCGACAGCGCCACCCACACCGCCGGGGCACCGGGGTCCTTCTGATGGGTTTTCAGCCAATCGTCGAGCAGTTTCACCGCCTCGGCCCCCCGGCCGCGGGCGATCAGTGATTCCGCGTTCAAGATGTAGATAGTGGGCGTCCACGACTCCACCGCGCCAAGGCTATCCTCAAACCGCTTCCAGTTACGCAATCCCGCTTCGCCCGGCTGCATTAACACCGCCAGCAGTTCCAACCGCGCCAACTCGCTTCGGTAATCGAACATCTGGAACGTGTAGACGATGACGCGATACTTCTGCAATGCCTCGTCCTGTTTGCCCATGCGAACCAGCGCCTCGGCTTCGCCAATCACCGCCAGCGGATATGCGCCATCGTCGCGAAGGGCGAGCCGGCAATATTCCAGTTGTTTGTCGGGGTTTTGCATGGAGGAGTAGCATGAGGCCAGCCCCACCATGGCTTTCTTGTGGTACATCGGCAAGCGGACGAGAGTGGGTGCGGCCTCATCGAGCAGTTTGAGAGCGTTGAGCCAATCCTGCTTGAGAACCGCAAGACGGCCCTGGAAGTAGGGCACAAACGGCTTGAGGCTCTCGGTGGTGGCCAGCCGACTGTTGATCAGGGATTCGGAAACCTCTTTTTCGCCCAGGTCGAGCATCCGATCGATGAGCATCACATTTTTGGGGTCGGTTGCGGTGAGCGCGTCGGCAGTTTCCTTGAGGACGCCAATGCCTTCCTCCCGTTTGCCCAGGTGGGAGAGAACCTCGGCCAACATCATGCCGACCGAAATGTTCTTCTTGTCGAGGTCGAAGGCCTTGCGGAGAAGTTTCTCGGCTTTCTCGTGCTGAGCGACGACTTGATCGCTGGACTTGATCGTCTTGATCTCCAGTTCTGCCATGGCGAGCAAGGCGTCGGGATTGTTGGCTCCCCCCAGATTGTCGAAGGCTTCCTTCAGGTCCGTCCGAGCCGGCCCCAGGTTGCCGAGGACCATCTCGAAGCGGGCTGCGGCAACACGCGCTTCCAGATTCTTTTCGAAGCGTCCCGTTCGCAGTGCGCGGAGGTGGTCGTCGATGTATGTGTTGCGTTTCGGATCGCCCTTGTTGGCGGAGTGGAGTTCCATCGCCATCAGATACAGCCGAACGGGAGCTTTCCCCGTTTTGATGGCGTCTTCCAGATATCCAATGGCTGCGGTGCGATTACCCAACCCCTGTTCGCAGATGGCGGCCATTTCCAGCACATCCACATCGGTGCGATAGTTGCCGCCGGGGGCGCTGAAGAGCATCTCGATGTGCGCCTTGGCACTGGGGAGCTTGCTGAACTGACCGGTCTTGATGTAGAGTTCGGCGAGCTTCTGCCGTTCGGCGGCGTGGTTGGGGAAGGCACGCAGGAATTCTTCCACGCCAAGGGCCGCCCGCAGCACAGTGGTGGGGCTTGGGTCATCCTTAGCCTGCGCAAAGAGCATGTTGGCGTATTGCACGAATGCTTCTTCGTCGCGCGGCTGGAACTTCAGGTATTGCTGCATCAGTGCGGCGGCTTCCGCACGCTTGCTGGGGTCAGATTCCGCTTCCTGTGCCGCTTTGATCGCGCGTCCTTTCAGGAGCGAGGACTGCGATTTGAGTTGAAAGTGATGGACAGCGAAGACAGTACCACCGAAGACCAAGCCCGCGACAACCACGATCAGCAGTCGCTTCCAGTAAAGAGTTCGACGCACGGCTGTCCTCGCTGGCTGTAGCCGAAAAAAAGACGGGGGTAACATTAGTTACCCCCGTCAACGGTAGCACAAGTTGAGCGGAACCGGAACCCACGTCTTTGGCGATTACGCGGCTTGCGCTCGCTTCCGGAGCGTTCGCCGCAGAGCGATCAACGGCAGGCCGACGAGCGCCAGTGCCAGGCCGCCCGGTGCCGGAACAGGCTGAGTCGACACGAGCGAACTGGCCGAACCGCCCAGCGTCGATCCGCTCGCGATTCCACCCGAGCTGACATTGATCACATTCTCGGTAATTGTCTGTTGAATCGCAAACGTGCCCGGGAAGTTGGCGATATCCGTGGTCGTGGTCGGGGAGATCCCGCCACTCGGACGAACGTCGGAAGCCGCGCCTGTCGCGCTGCCCAAGGTCGTGCCCGACGGATCATTGAGCAACTGGGTGTTGGAGCTCAGCATGTTCTGCCCGCCACTGATCGCCGAGGAAGCCGAAGCGTTGTTCGTGACGGTTGCAAGCCCTCCGGCGTTCGGGGTGGTGAAGCCAGTGCTCGTCACGATCACCTGAAGCCCGATTGAGGAGTCGAAACCAGCTGAGATCGGAGTGGCATTGACGTTCGTCGTGAGCGAACTGACCGCACCAGAACTTGGGTTTGCGGTGATCGTGACGGTCGAGAAATTCGGCAGCGTAGTCGTGATATTTGTCGAATTCGCGAAAGTCTGGGTCGTCCCAGCGATGACGTTCCCATGACTATCGACTTCTTGGACAAGAATTTGGGTGTCCGCCCTCGACCAGGAGGGGACAAGGCAGATGGCAAGGCTTGCGACCAGAACTCGCACGTGACGCAACAACACCATGACGGGCTCCCCTGAAGGAGATTGTTAGGCGGACCGAGTGATACATCCCGCGCGTCAATCCGACCAGTCCGGTTGAGATTCAATGAGAACGCGGCAGGGCCCCGTTCTCATTTTCCAAACCGATCGCAAAAGTGGCCGGATCGAAACGGAGTTCCGTTTGTGGAGTTCCAAGTTCGATCTGCCGGGAGTGAGGGGCACACCCGGCGCGGCCAAGCGCGGTATCGTCTGTGGTCTTCCTGCTAACAAAGCGGGAAAGTACCCACGCTGTCAACCCGATTCCAGTAAGAATCGGGATTTTCCTTTGCAAGCACAATGCCAATTCTGTGCGGACTGTCGGAAATGCCGGCTTTCGCCTGAACTCCCTGGAAACATGAGGCTTTGCGAATTCTCAGTGGAGCGAATTTCGCGCCTGCCGCGAGTTGCTGTAGGCGTAACATTCAGCCTCTTAGCGAACCACTTACACAGCGTATCCAAAAGTTTACATATCGGTTTTCCTCATCCGCTCACTTGAGTAATTCTCGGAATCGACTTCGGCAAATCCGGACAACCTCGTGCTCCACTTCTACTGTTACGCCTCCTCGCTTGCCAGACTTGCTCATCACTGTCGCATTCCGTGACATTTTTCCACACCGACTCGGCACAGTCCCGCAGGACGCTGCCACTCACCAGCGCTATGTTGATCTTGAGCACCCAGTTTGCCTACTCCACGTGTTTTATCAGCGAGGTTCGTTTCTCATGTCACCAACGCTGTTCCTCGCCCTGGCGCTTGTGTCCGCGCAACCAGGTGAGCCGAAAATCGACAAGAAGGACGAGAAAACACTGCCGCTTGGTGCACTGAAGGCGCGTTTGGTTGGTCCGGCAGTCACGTCGGGGCGAGTCGTCGGCTTCGCCGTGCATCCAAAGGACCGCAGCACGTATTTCGTTGCGGTTGCGTCCGGCGGCGTGTGGAAGACCACCAACGCCGGCACCACCTGGACGCCAGTGTTCGATGGTGAAGGGTCGTACTCCATTGGCTGCGTGGTGATGGACCCGAAGAACCCGAATGTGATCTGGGTGGGGAGCGGCGAGAACAACAGCCAGCGGAGCGTGGGCTACGGCGATGGCGTGTACAAGAGCACCGATAGCGGCAAGACGTGGACCAACGTAGGGCTGAAGAACTCGGAACACATCGGCAAGATCATCATCGACCCGCGCGATTCGGATACCGTATATGTTGCGGCGCAGGGGCCGCTGTGGAAGGAAGGCGGCGACCGCGGACTTTACAAGACCACCGACGGCGGAAAGGCGTGGAACAAGATCCTTTCCATTGATGACAACACCGGCGTGACGGACATCGTGCAAGACCCGCGCAATCCAGATGTGCTGGTGGCAGCCAGTTGGCAGCGTCGGCGGCATGTGTGGACCATCATCAATGGCGGACCGGGCAGCGCCATTCATCGCTCAACGGATGGCGGCAAAACGTGGAAGAAAATCACCAATGGCATTCCCGGCGGCGACCTCGGTCGCATCGGCCTGGCCATGGCTCCGACCGATCCCGATGTGATCTACGCCATTATCGAAGCGAGCGGGGACTCGGGTGGTGTTTTTCGCAGTCAGGATGGTGGCGTGACGTGGGGAAAGCAGAACTCGAACAACTCGCAGGCGCAGTATTACTCGCATCTCGTCGTCGATCCGGTGAACAAAGATCGCGTGTACATGATGAATGTCCGCATCCAGGTTTCGGACGACGGTGCGAAGACGTTTGCTTCGCTTGGTGAGAAGTGGAAGCACGTCGATAATCATGAAATCTGGATCGACCCTCGCGACCCGAAGTATTACCTCGTGGGTTGCGATGGCGGCATCTATGAGAGCTTCGACCGTGCGAGGAACTGGCAGCACAAATCGAACTTACCCGTCACGCAGTTTTACGATGTGACCTGCGATGAGAGCGGGCCGTTTTATCACGTTTACGGCGGTACGCAGGACAATTTCACGCTCGGCGGCCCAGCACGCACGCGCTCGCAGCACGGCATCATGAACCAGGACTGGTTCGTGGTGCAGGGCGGCGATGGTTTCCACTGCAAGGTGGACTCCACCGATCCGAACATCGTCTATGGCGTGCTTCAGTATGGCGTAATTTGTCGTTATGACCGCAAGACCGGTCAGCGCGTTCAAATTCAGCCGGTGCCTGGTCCGAATGAACCGCCACTGCGCTGGAACTGGGATAGCCCGCTCATCATCAGTCCACATGATCCCAAACGGCTCTACTTTGCTGCGAACCGGCTCTACAGAAGCGACGATCGCGGTGATTCGTGGACGGCAGTAAGCGGTGACCTGACGCGGCAGATCGACCGCAACAAGCTGCCGGTGATGGGCAAAGTGTGGGGACCGGACGCCATCTTCAAAGGCGGCTCCACGAGCCTGTATGGGAATTGCGTGGCGCTGGCCGAGTCGCCATTCAAGGAGGGCGTGTTGTTCGTGGGCACCGACGATGGCTTGATTCAGGTTACCGAAGACGGCGGAAAGAACTGGCGGAAGTACGAGACGTTTCCGGGGGTGCCTGATCGCACGTACGTGAGCAAACTGGTCGCGTCGCAGCACGACGCAGGCACTGTATACGCGAGCTTCGACAACCACAAAAACGGCGACTTCACCCCCTACCTGTTAAAGAGCATCGACAGTGGAAAGACGTGGAAGAGCATTGTGGGCGATCTGCCGGTTCGCGGAAGTGTTTACTGCATTGCCGAAGACCACGTGAACCGCGACCTGCTGTTTTGCGGCACGGAGTTCGGTTTGTTCGTGACACTCGACGGTGGCCAGAAATGGCATCGCTTCAGGAACGGTTTACCCACGATTCAAGTCAAAGACCTGTGCATCCAACGCAAGCAGAATGACCTCGTTGTCGGCACCTTCGGCCGCAGTATCTACGTGATTGATGATTACTCTCCTCTTCGCGGGATGAGTCCAAACGAATTGAACCGGCCGGCGGTGTTGTTCCCCGTGCGCGACGCGGTATTGTTCATCGAAAACGCGCAGTTCGGCGAACCGGGTAAGGGATTCCGCGGCGGATCGTTCTTCACCGCTGACAACCCCAAGTACGGCGCTGCCTTCTCCTATCACCTGAAGGATTCGCTCAAAACCCGGAAGCAGAAACGCATCGACGAAGAGAAAGCGGCTGAGAAAGCCGGTAAGTCGTTCCCGTACCCCACGCCCGAGGAACTGCGTCTCGAAGCCGAAGAAGAGCCGCCGAGTGTGTTTCTGGTGATCTCCGACGCGGAGGGTAATGCGGTGCGGATTGTCACCGGTCCGACCGACGCGGGCTTGCATCGCGTGGGGTGGGACTTGCGCGATCCATCGCTGGTCGTCGGCGGCGATACTGCGCCGCTGGTTGCGCCAGGAAAGTACAAGGCGACACTGCATCAGCGCATGGCTGGCGTGGAGACGCGTTTAGCGGGCCCGGTTGAGTTCAACGTGGTGCTCGACACGCTCGGCAATCCGAGTGCGGAGGCCGTGAAAGAGCAGGTGGCGTTCCACCGGAAAGTGATGAAGCTCCAGAAAGCGGTGATCGCGGCGACCGATGTGGCGAATGACACCACCAAGAAACTGGAGCAAATGCAGAAGGCACTCGAAGCAACACCGAACGCGGAGGAAGCGAGCAAGAAGACTCTCCGGGAGATGATTGCTCGCAATCGCGACATCCTGCGTGCGTTGCGGGGCGATTCCGTGTTGCGCCGACATAACGAGAATTCGCCGCTGTCGATTGGTGAACGCATCGGCTACGCGGCCGACGCCACCAGCGAAGCGTTTGCGAAACCGACAACCACCGCCAAGCAGCAATACGACATCGTGGCGAAGGAATTCGCGGATCAGTTAGCGAAGCTCAGGGAACTGGTGGAAAAGGATATTCCCGCGATGGAGAAGAAGCTGAACGCCATCGGTGCACCACTCACGCCAGGGCGATTGCCGACGTGGGAGCCGGAGAAGAAGTAATTGGCGAACCCCGCCCGCAAGGGCGGTGGGTGTTCACGAACCCGCCCGCAAGGGCGGTGGGTGTTCACGAACCCCGCCCGCAAGGGTGGTATCCCGGGACCGCGGGCCTCTGGCCCGCTGCGGCCGGGCGCGATCCCAGGATCTGACACCCGCCATCCTTGCGGGCGGGGTTCGCCTCGCCTACACGAACTGCTTCTCCACCGCCTCCGCGCCCACGAGCGGCGCCTGGCAGGCGAAGTTCTCGCACACATACACCGTCACCGCGCCGCCCACGGCTTCCTTCCCCTCGAACAACGCCGCCAGTTCCGCTGGAGGGGCACCGGTGGCGGGATCGTGGAACGCAATCACGCGGTTCGGCCGAAAGGCGCGGTGGATCGCTGTCAGTGCTCGTCGCGTTTCTTCCGCTTGCGCAGAGCCAACCACGGCAATCTGCTGGACCGGCCCCAGATAAAAATCGAGCGCGATCAGCATTTGCCCGGACGCGGCAGGATGTTCGGCCATCGTTTCGCGATAGCCGCGCAGCGCTCGTTCGGCTGGCTCCGCGAGATCGCGCCGACCGGTGAGCGCGGCGAGCCGCAACAGAGCAGTGACGGCCATGGCGTTCCCGCTGGGAGTGGAACCGTCGTGCAAGTCCTTCGTGCGGGCAATCAACTGCTCATGATCGTCCGCGGTGAAGAAGAACCCCGGGCCGTTGGGGTCGGCAAAGTGCTTCAGCATCGCCTCTGCGAGTTCGATAGCGGCTCGGAGCCACCGCACTGCAGGAGTGCCCCCGTAGTCCGCGCAAAGCCCGCTTTCGTAGAGCGTGACAAGGGCATCCGCGAGGAACGCATAATCTTCGAGGTAGCCGTTGAGTTTCGGTGGCTGACCCACACCGGCGGTGCGGAAGAGACGCCCGCCGGATGTGCGCATGTTGCCGAGCGCAAAGTTCGCGGCGATAGCGGCGCAATGCCGGTACGAGGCGTTTCCGAATGCTGCGCCCGCCTGGGCGAAGGCCGCGATCATTAAGCCATTCCATGCAGTCAAAATCTTCTCGTCGCGGCCGGGCCACACGCGCTTCGATCGCGCTTCGTAGAGCGATCTGCTCACGTTCATGAGTTTTGCTTGGAAGTCGGCGAGCGACATCCCATGCGCCTTGGCTTCGTCTTCATCGGACAGAGTGCGAAAGAGGATGTTGTGCCCCTCGAAGTTGCCAGCTCGCGTAACACCCCACACCTTGCACGCAAACTCGGCGTCTTCGACACCCAACACTTCGCGCAGCTCGTCCATGCTCCAAACGTAAAACTTCCCCTCCTCACCTTCACTGTCTGCATCTTGCGTGCTGAAGAAGGCGCCCGGTTCGCTTGTCATTTCGCTGCGAACGTAGTCGAGAGTTTCGCGCGCGATCTGCTCAAAAAACGGCGCACGCGTTTTCTGGAAGGCTTCCACATACGCGCTGGTGAGTAGCGCGTTGTCGTAGAGCATCTTCTCGAAGTGTGGAACGAGCCACTTCTCGTCCGTGCTGTAGCGTGCGAATCCGCCGCCGATTTGATCGTACATCCCCCCGCGAGCCATCATGGTCAGCGTGTGTTTCACCATTTCGAGCGATACGGAATCATTGAATCGCTCGCTGAGCCGGAGCAGGAGCCGCAGTTCAAGGGCATGCGGAAACTTCGGCGCCCCACCGAATCCGCCGCATTTCGGATCGTAACTCCGCCGTAGTGCATTCAGCGCACCAAAGAGTAACTCCGGCGACACCGCGTTGTCACTCGCGGCCACATCGCCCATCTGTTGGAGGTAACCCGTCACATTGTGGCCGACTTCGTGAATGTGATCGCGGCGGTTCACCCAGGCGTCGTGAATCGCCGCCAGCAGTCGCTTGAAACTCGGTCGGTGGGGGGCATAGCGATCATCCGGCGGGTAGTATGTGCCGGCGTAAAAAGGCGTGAGGTCGGGTGTGAGGAACACACTGAGCGGCCAGCCGCCCCCCTCGCGTGTGAGGACATGCAGCGCGTTCATGTAAATCGTGTCGAGGTCGGGCCGCTCTTCGCGGTCCACCTTGATGCACACGAAGTGTGCATTCATGATCTGAGCGGTTGATTCATCTTCAAAGCTCTCATGCTCCATGACGTGACACCAGTGGCACGCCGAGTAGCCAATCGAGAGAAAGATGGGACGGTTGAGTTCTTTTGCCCGTGCGAGTGCTTCTGGCCCCCACGGATACCAATCGACCGGATTGTTCGCGTGCTGCTTGAGATAGAGGCTTGTCTCGTTAGCGAGTCGGTTGGGTGTACGTGCAGCGGACATGTCTACCTCGTGGTGATGCGAGCAATAAGATTCTACGGAAGCCTTTGCCGCGCGCATTTCCACTCGCGAGTTTCCCATGCCACGTCTACATGCGGTCGTTCTCGTGGTTCTTTTCGCCGCTGCTCCCGCTGTGGCCGAAGAGCCGAAGGTTGTTCCGCTCACACGCGCACACGCGCACAACGACTACGAACACCCACGGCCGCTACTCGATGCGCTCGATTGCGGCTTTTGCAGCGTGGAAGCTGACATCTGGTTTCTGAAGGAGAAATTGCTCGTCGCCCATACACCTATCGACCTGAACCTGGAGCGTACGCTGGAGAAGCTATATCTCGATCCACTGCGTGCGCGCGTGAAGGCCAATGGGGGCAAGGTCTACAAGGACGGTCCAGCTTTCTATCTCCTGATTGACATCAAGACCAGCGCCAAGGAAACCTATGCGGCGCTGGCGAAGGTGCTGGAAAACTACACCGACATCCTCACTGTCACGCGCGACGGCAAGACGGAGGTGAAGGCCGTAACGGTGGTGATCAGCGGTAATCGCGATGTGAAGACCATCACTGAGCAGAAAGTCCGCTATGCCGCTATCGATGGCCGCCCCTCGGATCTGAACGGCAATACCACTGCTACACTCGTACCCTGGATCAGCGATTCCTGGCGCTCCCAGTTTAAGTGGGACGGGACGGGGCCAATGCCAGCGGAAGAACGGAAGAAACTTCGCGATCTTGTTGCGAAGGCGCACAAACAAGGTCGAAAGGTCCGCTTCTGGGCCACGCCGGAGAAAGTGGAAGTGTGGAAGGAACTCCTCGCCGCGGATGTGGACTTACTCAACACCGACAAACTGAAGGAGCTTGAGAAGTTCCTGAAGGCGAACCCCGCCCGCAAGGGAGGTGGGTAGTTCTTCATATATGAACCCGCTGGAAGTGTCACGTTGCTTAACGAGCCGCGACCGCAAGGGAGCGGGAATCGCTGCCCGTTCCCTTGCGAGAGATGAGAACACGGCCTGCCGGGTTCTCATCTACTCCAGCGACGCGGCTCGTTCAATGCGACAGTCTCATCGGGTTCATGTATCAGACACCCGCCGCCCTTGCGGGCGGGGTTCACCTCGCACTGCACCCGCCGCCCTTGCGGGCGTTCACTTCTCGCGTTTCGGTCGGGCTTTGATGTCGAAGAGGCCGAAGATTTCATCCTCGGTCAGCCCGCGGGATTCGGGCTTGTCCGCCTGGGCGATGAGGTCGTTGAAGACCTGCCGCTTTCGTTCCAGTACGTCCGCGATGCGCTGTTCGATGGTGTCGCCGCTCAGGAATCGCGTGACGGTGACCGGGTGTTTCTGGCCGAGGCGGTGAGCGCGGTTGATCGCCTGATCTTCCACCGCCGGGTTCCACCAGCGGTCAAAGAGAAACACGTAGTTCGCGAACTGCAAGTTCAGGCCCACGCTGCCGGTGCCGTAGCTCATCAGGATCACGTGGATATCGGGATCGTTCTTGAAGCGATCGAGAATCGGCGTTCGTTGCTGTTGCGGAATCTTGCCGTGGTACTGGAGCGCGCCGTAGCGGTCGAGCGATTTGGCCAGCACTTGGAGCGGTTCCACCCACTGCGAGAAGATGATCGCCTTTCGTCCGCTATCGGCGACTTCTTCCATGTCGGTGAGCAGTTGCTCCAGTTTCGCGCTCTCGCCCGTGAGCGGGTCGAAGTTGCAAATCTGCTTCAACCGCATCACGAGCTGGAAAACGTGTTGCACGCTGATCGTGTCGCCGAGTTCGTTGAGGTGAACGATGCCGTCTTCCTCCGCCCGCGTGTACGCGGCCCGTTGCGCGGGGGTCAGTTCCACCTCCAGGTCGCGGATGGTCTTCCCCGGCATATCGGTGAGGACGTCGTCCTTGGTGCGGCGCAGGATCGAGTCGGACGTGAACCGCGGCAGATGACGCTCCGGTGTACCGGGCGGGATGCGACCGGGATCCACGAAGTTGAAGATGTTCACGAGATCGTCGGCATGATTCTCGATTGGCGTACCGGTGAGTGCCCAGCTTCGCCCGCGCGGGATCGACCGCACCACCTGGGCCGTTTTACTTTCCTTGTTTTTGATGCGCTGGGCTTCATCGAGAACGACCACATCGAAGAACACACGCTTGTCGGTTGCCAGCTCGACGTCACGTGTGAGTGTTTCGTAATTGATGAGCTTCAGCGGGCAGTTGGAAACGAGCCACATGCTGCGGCGGTCGTCCGGGTCGCCATCGAACGTTTCAAAGGGAATGTCGGGCGCCCACATTTTCAGTTCGCGTGCCCAGTTGTGCATGAGCGGCTTCGGGCACACGACCAGAGCGCGCTGAATTTGCCCCTGATGGAACAGCAGCCGGAGCGAAAGAATCGCCTGACAGGTTTTGCCCAGACCCATTTCATCGGCCAGCAGCGCGCTGTGACGCGGCATCAGGAACGCGATCCCTTCAAGCTGATACGGGTACGGCTCGAACGGTACTTCCAGTTGCCGGCCATCAAAGAGACCATCGAGCGGTGGTTGAAGCAGATACAGTAACCGATCCTTGAACAGAACCGTATCAGCCGTGGGTTTCGGCCGGATGCGCTGCTTCGACGCGTCGTTGCTGTCCGGCAATGCCGGTGCGGGTGTCTTGGCTTGACGGCCAAGCGGTGGTTGTTGTGGAGCGGATTGCGGCGGGGTATAGTCCGCTGGCGGCGCGGGGAACTTCCACCCCTCCGTGGTGACGTTCAGTTCCAATCGCCCGAGCGACCGCACCCACGGCGTATCGGTCAACAACCGCGCTTCCCGCACATTCGGATCGAGCGGGTAATCGAGCTTGGGGAGGTCGAATGTTGCGGGAGAGGGAAGATCGCAGAAACCCGGAGCTTCTACAAGCCTCACCACCCCAGCCCCCGTCCCCGCAGGGAGGGGGGTGGGTTCCACTTCAAGCTGCACGGTTGGTTACTCCCATCTTGCGAGCTTCAGCCACGGCTTCGCGAATGCGGGCGAACGGCTCCGCGAGATCCACCGCGGGGTCGACGCGCTCAAGTAACTGCGTGATGAGGTCGCGGTCCAGCGCGAACTTCACGGGCAACATCAGCCCAGTGGAAGAACGCGGATGTGCAAACGCCACCACTTCCGAGAGTGTGCCGGGCGGCGGACCCACTGCGACCACCGGAATCTCGATTCGCGCGCGAAGGGCCAGCGCCGGGAGAGTATCCGTAACGATCAGGTCAGGTTTCGTGCCTGTTTTCTCGATGAGGGTTTTTCCAATCACGTCGGCATGGATGTACTCCGTCAGTGTGGGGCCGTAGAGGGCGGTCTGCACGCGATTGGGTTGCACGGCGGTGGTGAGGCGGAATTCGAGTGGCCGGCCCCAACCGTTGGTGACCAGATACCCTCCCAGCCAGCCGCTTTGCTCTTGCAGAACCGCTAGAAACCCCAACGTCAATAATCCGGGAGGCTTCGGAGATGTAGCCTGAATAGTCACTGGCGATGATCCTTGGGCAACGAGAGTGACTCGCGAGGCACATCCCCCATCGACTCGCCGGGAGTGGGCGCTTCAGTGGGTTCGCGCAGGTTGGGGACTTGCGCGAAAACCCGGGCGCGGCAGTCGGAACTGCTTTCCCAGCTTCGCAAATTTGCGCCGATCAACAGGGAAACGATTGCGGGAAATTAGTTACCATGCGAATGACTATTTGCACTTTTCATGACAAAGTGCCCTTCCGGATTGGCCGATGAAATGTAAAACAAACAGCATCTACCGTTTCTCTATACACGAGTTACGCGATGTCCGCTCCCGAGACGCCGAAGTTATCCCCGGTCGAAGCTCACAAGGAAGAGGGGCGTTACCTTCGTGGTACGCTGCTCGAAGAAGTGACCGACCCAGCCGTTGAGCACCTCAACGATGCGAACAAGAGCCTCATCAAGTTTCACGGCAGCTACCAACAGGAAGACCGCGACGCCCGCAAGAACCGGAACAAGGCCGGAGTGGGTAAAGCGTACATGTTCATGATTCGGCTCAAGCTTCCCGGCGGGAAGCTGACCGCCGATCAGTATCTCGCGATGGACGACATCTGCGGACAGTACGGCAACCACACGCTTCGCATCACTACGCGGCAGAGTTTCCAGTTTCATGGTGTGTTGAAGGCGAACCTCAAAGCGACGATGGCCGCGATCAACGCGACTCTCGTGACCACGCTCGGCGGGTGTGGCGATGTGAACCGCAATGTGCTGGCGTGCCCGGCCCCGCTGCCGGACCCGGCTCGCAAGCAAATGCAGGAACTCGCCGACGCCGTCGCCGCGCACCTCGCTCCGCGAGCGGGGAAGCAGAGCTATCACGAAGTCTGGCTGAACGGTGAACCAGTGGCGTTGGACGGCGTGGCTCCGGAGGTGGCGGAGCCGATTTACGGCAAGACGTACCTGCCGCGAAAGTTCAAAACCGCCTTCAGCCTGCCGCACGACAACTGCACCGATATTCTCGCGAACTGCCTCGGCTTCCTCGCCATCACGGAGAGAGGCGAACCCGTCGGCTACAACCTCTACGCCGGCGGCGGGCAGGGGCAGACGAACGGCAACGCGAATACCTATCCGCTTCTGGCGCAGCCGGTAGGGTTCATTGAGCCGGGGGAAGTGGTCGCGGCGGCGGAGGGGGTCTGCAAGCTGTTCCGCGATCACGGTAACCGTGCGGATCGCAAGCGGGCGCGGCTCAAGTACGTCATGAAGGATTGGGGGGTCGAGAAGTTCCGCGAGGTGTTCTATCGCGATTACTTCACGGGTCCGCGTCGCCCCCACAAAGAGGCGCCGATCACGGGTCTCGACCTGCACCACGGCTGGCACAGTATGGGCGGCGGAAAGTGGTTCCTCGGCCTCTCGGTCGAAAATGGCCGGATCAAGGACGAAGGTTCGCTTCGCATGCGCAGCGGACTTCGGGCGATCGTTGCCAAGTACAAGGCCGATGTCCGGCTCACGACGCAGCAAGACATTCTGCTGTGCGGGTTGACGATGGACGACCGGTCCGGCGTGGAATCGCTTCTGCAGGAGTATGGCATTCCGCGTCCGGAAACGCTGTCGCAAGTGCAGCGGTGGAGCATGGCGTGCCCGGCGATTCCGACGTGTTCGCTGGCGATCACTGAAAGCGAGCGAGCCCTTCCGGGTCTGGTGGATCAGCTTGAAATCGTGCTTCGCGATCTGGGCTTGAATGACGAAAACATCAGCGTGCGGATGACCGGTTGCCCGAACGGCTGTGCCCGGCCGTATCAGAGTGAAATCGGCATTGTGGGTCGCGGCGGAACGAAGTTCACGCTTTACATTGGCGGCGACAGCTTCGGCCGCCGGATGAACACCGAAGTGCAAGACAGCGTGCCGATGGAGCAAATCGTCCCGAAACTGGCGAAGGTCTTCGCGGCATTCAAGTCGGAACGCCAGAAGGGGGAACTCTTCGGCGACTACTGCGATCGAGTTGGTTTGGCGAAGTTGAAGGAGTTGGTGGGAGCGCCGGTGTAGAAGGGCGGACAAGACTGCGGAAGCGTAGGGTGGGACAAGACCGCGGAGCGGTCGAAGTCCCACCAATATTCCTGTTTGGGTGACCTTGGCGAGGTTGTCGCCCTCTTGGCGAAAACCACTTCGATAGAACCGAACGCTACGACGACCGACCAAGGTTTCAACAGAGCACAAAGCGATTGGACACTTGGGTGTTGATCGCAGAAATACTCTGTAACGAAATGGAATCGCCGCTCTGATCGCCCTTTAACACTTCCACATTTCTAAATTAACACGTATCACTCGTATCTGTGTCCGCTCAATTATCGACGGAAATTCAATTCAGATAATAGTTTGCGTCTCAAATAAGAAAAATCCCATCATTCGTTTCTCTATCTGCGACTCCGTTAACATTCGGATACGTGGCAGGTTCCGCAGGTCCGGACTGATCGGAGTTTTCCAATGAAACGTCATCTCGTTCTGACCGGTGTGATCGCTGTCGCTCTGGGTATCAACTGGCTCCACGCCGGGGCTGTTTGCTCTGCCTCTTCTCCACCGTGAGGGACATCCGATGAGTAAGAAGTTCACGCCGGCCCGATCCCGCAATTTCCTCTACCTGATCATCCTCGCATGCCATGGGGTGTACAAGGGAGGCGACCCGAACAAGGATGAGAGTTGGTGGGGCCTCGCCAATTTCCAGAAGGGGCAGACTCCCTGCTTCGTGAAGCAGGCCCTTGAGGCAATCCGGTTACTCCGTGAGAACCCGAACGCCGTGCTGGGAATTTCCGGCGGGGTCACCAAATCCGCTCTGACCCCGGAAGCCGAAAGTACTTCCTATCTTCGGATGCTCGAGTACTTGGGTGTGCTCGATGACGAACTGCGGGCGCGGATTTACTGCGATACGTTCGCTCTCGATTCCTTCCAAAACTTGGCGTTCGGCCTCGCGGTGTACTATCTCCGCGAAGGTCGGTTGCCCTTGAAGACGACCGTGGTGTCGTTCCCGTTCAAGCGCTCTCGGTTCATCGAACACAGCCGAGCTGTTGGTCTGTCCTCCGCGCAGTTCGATTTCCTCGGCGTCGGAGACCCTCCCAACCTGACAGCGGCCGTGGCGGGCGAACAACGCACCCGGGAGGAGTTCCTGGCAGACCCGTATGGATGTGGGCCAGTGTTAAGAGCCAAGCGGGAAGCACGGACTCCGCCTCTCTACCTGTGCCCGTACCCCGATGCCTGTCGTTCGTCACCGAGGCTGTCGGCAATCTTCGACCGGATGGGGGACATCCCTGCCTGCCACCGCGGAAAAAGCTTCTGCGTCCACTATCTCCGCCGCGGGCACGCGGACTGGATTGTGCGGGATTCGAACGCGGCGGCTCTTGCCATCAACAGACTTCGTGGTCTGGGGTTTGTGCTGGATTCACTTCCTCGAGTCGAGCACCCGGCACCGGAGTACGAGCAACAAGACGGACCATTCGAGGATATTCCTGCCAAACGGTGGAAAGGCTCATTGGGCGATGTCGCCCACCTTCGGCTTGTCGACATGGTTTACTTTCCGACTCGCCCGCCGTTGGACGAGGAGGGGAAAAAGCACCTGCCCCGGTCTCACGATCAAGTCGCGCTCGCGGGATACAAGACCTTTAGGAAGTTCTTCGATACGTGCTCTCGCAAGTGTGTCGAACTGGCTCCGGCGTTCAAGGAGCAACTGGACGGCAACGACAGGAGGTTCGGGTGCATCAACTACCAGGTGTTCGATACCCGGGAAACCGAAGAAAAGAAGCGGACTGACCGGCACTTCGACCGGTCAGCGTACCTGGCCGAATACCGCGAAACCGGTCTCGGTGAGGTGACGCGGGATTGCCACGCGACCTGTGCTTATCTCATTTACTCGGGCACACCGAATGAACTGGGGACGGCCGTCCTCACAGCGTTCGGTCTCTCCGGGGCGGACACCCACCGATTTTTGGAAATGATTTGCACCCGGCACGACCTCGGAGCGGTGTTCGACGACGTCGTTCTGAACACCGGCTCCAAGGACCGTTTGGTCTTGGTCGAGATGACGCGGAATGATGCCGGAGGCGAAGTTGAAGTCGGCGACATCATCGACATGACCGCAGAGGCCACCGTGTCGTGCCAGGTCGGATAGGGCTGAGGTGAAATTCTCCCTTCCAGTGGTTGAGTTCGAATCCCTTGCGATCTATCCCACGGAGTATCCATCATGGACACTGACACCATACTCAGAAACACCACCCACGCTGACCCGAATGTCCGGATCGCATCCATTCGCGCGATCGGCCGAAGCGCCGGCCGACTGTCCGGGGTAGACCACGACCGGATTGTGGCGCGGCTGCGAGCTCTATTGGATGATGTGGCCGGAGATGACTACTGCTACGGCTTCTGGCAGTGCGATGCGGAGTCGCCACAGATCCGCGTCTGCGATGAGGCGGCGGGGGCGCTTGCCGCCCTCGGATACTCGGCCATGTGAGAACATGCCCTGGCGTGTTCTCATTTATCGTGGCTCTGGCGTATTGAGGCAATCGAGTGAAGAGGGCCGACTGCGAACCGTTGGACGAGGAGGGCAACGCTCGTTCGTCGCCCTCCTCGGTAAAGTGTGAACATCCCTCTCGATCGTACAATTCTTGTCACGCCTTTCGCGGCATCGGGTAGAATCGCCGCTACCCCAACACCCACCCCGATACCGCCATGCGAACACACACTGCTGTTACGCTCCTTGCTCTTTTCGCACCGATCCCCGCGCTCATTTCGCCCGCTGCTGACACGCAACCCACAAAGGCCGCCGTGCGCGTCGGTGCATCGGCTGCCGAACTCGAAGCCGATGACGATATGGTCATCGGCGGCAGCATCCTGCCATACAAGGTGAAGGGGCAGGACGGGAAGCTTCGGGCGGTTGCCACGGTGATCGAGAAGCCCGGCGCGGGCAAGGTGTGCGTTGTGGCGTGTGACGTGCTCATGCTCAACCGCGACCTGCTTGATCCCGTGACGGAAGAAGTCGCGAAAGCACTGGGCATCCCTGAATCGCACGTTCTTATCAACTGCACCCACACCCACCATGCACCGAGTACCGTGACCGTACACGGCTACCAGCGTGACGAACTGTTTTGCCGGCGCGTTCAAAAAGCCATCGTGCAGGCCGCGAAGGATGCCAACACCAAACTCAAAACCGGCGACGCGACTTTCCACTTCCGGCTCGGTGAGGAATCATCCGTTGGGCAGAACAGCCGGCTCTTATTGAAGGACGGCAGTATTTACTGGATCGGTCCTCGTGAGGATGTCGTTCGGCCAACCGGCCCGTTCGATCCGGAATTGCCAGTCCTGGCATTCCTCAACGCCGAGAAGAAGCCGCTCGCGGTGCTGTTCAATCACTCCACGCACACGATCGGCGTCCGTAAAGCCGGCCGATCGCCCTCCTTCTATGGCTTGGCGGCGGAGGAACTCGAAAGCGACCTCGGCGGCACGTTCCTGTTCCTCGAAGGCGCCTCGGGTTCCACGCACAACCTCGGTGTTCCCGCCGCGGAGAACACTCTGCGCATCAAGCAGGCCGTGAAGGATGCTCTCGCAAAGTCAACACCGCACGCGGTCAATCGCATTACCGCGGTGAAGAAGCCGTTCACTTTCAAGGTGCGCAGTTTCGACGAAAAGAAAGAAGACGCGGCGGTGTCGGCGTATTGCAAGGAGCGTGTGCCCAAGCAGGCCGATGACTATATCGGAGTCTTCCGCGCGCAGAGAAAGGTACTGGCTCCGAAGCAGGGTGAAGAACGCACCACGTGGTTACAGGTCATGATGATCGGCGATGTGGCCATCGTGGGCGTGCCGGCAGAGTTCTTCACGGTCTTGGGGCAGGAGATCAAGCGCCGGTCGCCGTTCCGCTACACGTATGTCGCGGAGTTGGCGAACGACTGGATCGGCTACCTGCCGGACAAGAAGGCGTTCGACCTCGGCGGCTACCAGACTTGGACCGGCCTGCACAGCTTCGCCGACCGCGACACCGGCGAACGCATGGTCGATGCCTCCGTGCAAATGCTCGAAGAACTGGCGAAGAAGGAATGAGGGTTCGCTTGTGGCGAAGAAGAAAGCACAGCCGTGGGAGAAGGTGTTTGACAAAGTCCGGGTCATGCGCTCTCCGGCAGCGATCTACCCTCCTCGCGTTACGGACACTCAACTGGATGAAATGGAGTCCCAACTCGGTTCGCGTCTGCCTCATAGTTACAGAGAGTTCATGAAGCGATTCGGACCAGGAGGCATCCATGGACGTATGTATTTGTTCCCAATCACCCCAATGCGGAAGGGGCAGGGGGATGGTGCTGCGACTCTCTTTACACGAACCGCGCAACTCCGGAAAATATTCGGCAAACCGCGATTCCAGTGGCAGAGGTATCCCAATCGCGAGTGGCTGTCGCAGCTGGTTTACTTTGCGGTCCATGCCGACAACAACGCCGAGTACGCTTGGCACCCGGAAGAGGTAATTCAAACAACGCCACACGAGTGTCAGTTCTACTCTCTGGAACGCTTGCGGGAAGACGCTCCCATCGCAGTTGGAGGATCGTTCGGCGATTTCCTTGCGTGGTTTCACGCTGATACTCAATCACTCCGTGAACGCGATCCCGAAATCAACTATCCCCCAGGTATTCTCTTCTGGCCATGCGCGTTGCGCAACAAGAAGGCTCCGTTGAAACGCGATGTCAAGCTCTGGCTCTCTTTCAACCACAACACAGCCCGCGATCTGGCTCTGTCCATTCGCGATCACGGCCAGACGGATGTCTTTCCCATCCTGGCGGATGCCCTTCAGGAAGCGGGCTGCACCAACGCCGACCTGCTCGACTCCTGCCGACACGGCGACCCCGACATTGATGGCGTGTGGGTGCTCCAGGTGCTTCTCGACAAAGTCTGACGCGGAGGTGCGATGTATTAGTTCGTAGTGACCCGCTTCAGCGGGTCTTTGACGCGAAGCGTCAAATGGATGCGCAGCATCCGATTGGATTGGCTACACAACACAATTTCGCCGCTTTACGGCGAGAGGAACGCTGCGCGTTCCGACCGGCTGAAGCCGGTCACTACGAACTAATACCATGCCGCTCGGCAAGCGGCTCCTATACGCAGAGGGAAAGCCGTCGCGGTTGCCTTCAAATCCGCTGGAACACGAGACCGGTAGTCCGGGTGAAGCCGCTCTCCATCGTCGAGTGTCGGCGCACACCTTCGGTCGCTTCCGCGTCGAGTGTGAAACCCGCATTCTGGAACTGTTCGATCCAATACTCCGCTGGTCGACGATCGATGTGGGGAGCAGAACCGGCGGCCGTCACAAACACATGGCGGCAGCCGCAGAATGTTGCCATCACATTGGGCAAAACCTTCTCCTCCACGTGCGCGACGAACTCCACTGACCAGCCCAGGTCGAACTCGCCCGCGAAGAGCGGCTTGCGGGTGTAGTCGTGTTCGATCACCACGCGATTGCCCCGTGCGATGAGCGGATCGCCGTCCACCCCCACCGCCCTCACGCCACGTCGCTCGGCGAAGTAGACCATACCCGGCGGGCCGCACCCAACGTCGATCATCGTTCGCACCCCGAACCGTTCAACCAGATAGTCGAACGCGCCCTCATCGAACTGGTTGTGCCCCGCGTGTGCGCCAGGACGAATGCTCCCGTGGTGCGGACTATGCCCTTCGTGCTTCAGCGCGCGACGGAAGAGAAACGACAGGAAGTAGGAACCCGTGAGCAGGTCCGCCGGGGGCATGAAGGTCAGAACGCGCGACGGTCGCCGGCCTCCGATCGTCTGGTTCGAGAGCATGTAACAGAGCGCATCGGCCCGGAAGGAGAGTTCGTGTGCTTCGTCCGGGCGCCGATCCGCTAGACGCTCGCTTTCCTGCCAGGAAAGCGGCATCACGTGCGCGGTCGGGAGTAAATGACTCCGACCGGGGTGTGCCGCGACCGCCCGATCCAGAGGGACTGCGCCGAGGTCGAGCCAGGCCATCGGCCGCCCCGACCGCAGCGTCTCGCACACCTGGCGGTAGTGATCCCGAATCACAGCTCCATTGGGCACCGATACCATAAGACCGTTACTCATGTACCCGAGCGGTTCACGGTACCCAACGAACTCGGCGCCGTCGGCCAGATCGAACACGCGGTCGAAGTTACCGAGCACCACGCAATCGGCGTCGGTGTACAGCCCGCCGTAATGGGCCAGTAGGTATGCGCGGATGTAGTCCGCTCTGTTGGCAACGTAAAGGGTGTCGATGGGCAGATCGCGGTCGTGACGCCACAAGGCGTCGAAACCCGCCCGGTCGAGTAACTCCACGGGAGTGTTGTGGGCGCGAATCGTTCGGATGCAGAGCTCGACGTAACCGGGCATCGGCCCTTCCCAGTACACCCAGACGGTACGCGGGGTCCGGCCGTTCTTCTTTGCGCTCCCGTTCACGAATTCGTTCACAGTGTCCGCAGGCGGTGATTGCGGAACTGCACGGACGATCTCGGGTATGGGTTTTGTTCGCTGAAAGGCGCCGAGAAAGTCCGATTGCCGAACGCGGACCAGTCCGTGCTTTGTGGCGACGTCGTCCACCACGCGCCGAACGTCTGGCCAGCTTGGATCGGGGTAATCGTGACACACCAGCACGCCGTCCGGTTCCAGGACCGACAGGGCAAGTTCGACATCCGCTCGAACATTTTCCGCATCGTGTTCGCCGTCGACGAAAACCAATTCGAACGCGCCCAGGCGCGGAGCAACCTGGGCAAACATACCCTGGTGGAGGACGGCCCGATCGGCACAGCCGAATCGGTCGAGCCAGCGCGCGGCTGATGCGGGGTCGGCGACATCGACGGACACCACTTCGCGCGCCGATTGGGCCAGAGCGATCGTACTGCGACCGCAAAACCGGCCGAGTTCGAGCACGCGCTTCCCACGAGCCAACTCCCACAGAGCCCGACCCTCCGCGTAACTGAGCCACCCCGGCACGCCCTCCGGGTGCTGGTAGACGTCTGGGCCGGGTGCGGCGAAGAGAAACTCGGGGTCGAAGTCGGGGGCGTACGCGGGCGGAGTGCCGAACGCGCTGATGATCGGCGTGTGCTCAACGAGGCAGGGGGCGGCGAACCAGAATGGCCAGCCCGCGCCATTGGCGATCGAGACCACCCGCGCATCCTGCCCGCCGGTGTGCTGGTCCCACCCGTCGAGCATCGCCTCCAGCCCACCCCTGCTGAAGACGTAGCTCTGTGAGCCCCACAAACGGGCCTTCTGCCACTGGGCATGCGGGCCGGTCGCCAGAGCGGGACGCGCGAGACGATAGCCCAGCTCCGGGCAGCTGCGCGCCCACGGGTCTTGAATCGTGTCGGGTACGAACAAGCTGCCCCAATGAAGCTGACCGGTTGTGAGTGGATGCCAGCTCGTCAGATTCGCCCACAGGTGCCGGTTCACCTGGACGTCGTCTTCGAGCACCACTGCCCACCAGCACCCGTCGCTCCAGGCGCGCTGGAGTACCGCCCGGTACATCCGGGAGGTACTTTCCCACCCAATCGGCCAGTCCGCCGGTTGCCGAAGCACCATCGGGGTGTCGGGCCAGTCGCTTGATTGGATTGATTCAAGTGTTCGGGCGAGGACATGCTCGCGGCCGGGGCAGGTGACGACGTAGAGACCGAAGTAGGGCAGAGTGCGCATTGCGTGGACGAACGTGAATGGGGTAAGACAACCGCTCCCAACGATTGGGAGCGGTCACTGGCAGGTTACTTTCGTCCGCCGGAGATATTTGGTGGGAGCGGTGGTGGTGGGAGTGGCCAGGACCGGAAGGCCGCTGGGTCCGCGCTGGAGGCGATTCGTTGGGATTCTTTCTCGGATGTACACCCGGACCCAGCGCAGCAATCGAAGGGGTCCGGTCCGCCGGCGTAGAACCACACCCAAGTGGGTCCACTCCAGATCGATCCCGACTTAAACCAGGCCACCGCCGTGACCTTCACCCCGTCGGGACTGGAGTCGGGAACGGGGACGTTGGTGGCGCACCAATTCTGTCCGTTGAGAGTGGCGGGCACAGTGCCGGGCGTATCGGGGGTCGGCGGCGGTGGGTCGCACCACCCGCAAACCACAATGACCCGAACGTCCGTTGGGAGCCCTTGCCCGCCTGTGTCCTGGTCGGTCACGATCCCGCGCACGCATATTGTACCGCCCAGACCTGAACCGGAACCCGAACCGCAACCCGATCCGGACCCCGTACCTGTAACCAGGACGTACATCTGGGCCAGCGGACACTGTATCTCCACCGACTCCTCCGTTTCACTCGTGTTTCACTCGGTTGGGATGTACCGCGCGGTCGAGACCGTTACGGTCGATCCGTTACAGTAAATCCCGAATTCGCCCGCTCCGTCTGGAAACTGCTTCTCGATCACGGCGAGGATTTGCTTGTCCAGCTTGTCCACCAGTCGCGGGCACTCGACACCGCCCCACCGGATGGTGGCTAGGCCGCCCGGCTTCATTTCCAGTTCCAGCAGTTTTTCCTCGTTGTTCGGGGGGGCAAGATACTCCGTCGCAAATTCCCCCACGTTGAGTTCCGGCCTCGGTTTGGGTTCGAGCGAGTATTTCCCGCGCCCGCGGCTCAACCCGTACTTGGCCTCTCCAATACGGTGAAGCTGGACGAATTGGAATACGAATATGGGCGCGTTTGGGTTTGTCTGCACCCGCCCGGCGAAGTAGGCACCGATGCCGCCGTCCCATCGGATCTGTCGGAGACCGATCTGGAGCTTATACGCGGACATCGGCGCCTCCCCGAGGCGGACGAGCGCGGGGCCGGTCGAATCGATCCGCAGAATTTCCGTCTGGCGATTGTGTTCAAGTCTCCACATCACAACGTCATCGCGCCACAATCGCTTGAACCGCTCGTCGTGGCGCTCCGCAAGGAGGTTGCGCCACTTTTTGGGGTCGGGCGGCTCCTCTTTCGGCGCTGGCGATTCCTCGTTGACCGGTCCGGTGCCGGTGCTCGCGCCTGCCCCGGCGCTCACGCCCGTCCCCGCTAACACAGCGAAGTAGATGCCCGCGACGGCTGCGGCCGTTGCGGCTACCACAACCGCGACCAGTGCCCGGCGCCAGCGCCGGACCCGTCCGCTTGCGAGTAGCTCGGTGGAAATGGGAGTCGGCGTCGGGGTGCCGTTGCCTGGCCGGGGCATGTCCGCGATCGTCTTCGCGCCCGGCGCAGCGGAGGTGAATAGCGCCGACAGATTCGCGCCGACCGCAAGACGTTCCAGCTCCGCGGCAACTTCGCCGGGCGTTGCTGGCCGGTCAATGGGGCTCTTGGCCAACATCCGCCGGAGAAGGTCGCACAGCGTCGCGGAGGCTTCTGGTCGGTGCTCCGTGATCGGTCGAACGGGCGCCTGCTGATGAGCTGACATCATCCGCCAAAACGACCGCCGGCCCGATCCAGTAAACGGCGGCGCACCCGCCAGAAGCGCATAAAGAGTGCATCCGAGGCTGTAAATATCGGCGCGGATATCCACCGAGTGCGTTTCAGTCCATTGCTCTGGGGCCATGTACTCGGCGGTACCCATCACCTCGCCAATTCCTGTCAGATCACCCGCGCCCGGGTCGCTGCTCCCACCCCCTCGAAGAAGCGCCAGTCCCAGGTCCAACAGTTTGACCTGCCCGCTCGTCGTCAGCATCAGGTTAGACGGCTTGACGTCCCGGTGAACCAGACCGAGTTCGTGTGCGCACTGGAGACCGACCGCGGCCTGGCGGACCAGTTCGCAGGCGTTCGCAATCGGCAGCGGTCCACACTGGTAGAGCAGATGGGAGAGGTTGACGCCGGTAATGAGTTCCATCACCAGAAAGTGGATTCCACCGATTTCCCCCGCGTCCGTGGCTCGCACAATGTTGGGGTGATCGAGGCGGCCGACGACTTCCATCTCCAACTGAAACCGCGCCACGGCGCGCGGGTCGCGCATCTGGCTCGGGGAGAGGATTTTGATAGCCACGGCTTTCTTGAGCCGGATGTGTTCCGCCCGGTAGACCGCGCCCATTCCGCCTTGGCCGAGACGTTCCCCAATCCGATACTGGCCCAGTTGAGACGGAGGGGGGGCATGCTGGGGTTCGGCCGGGGAGAACATCTGGGTCGGTGCCAGGGCCTGCGCCGCCTCGACCATTCTGCGGTATTCGGAATCGGTTGGCGGACGCTCGCCAGTCCGGTTCCGGAGATGTTCCCAGAGATCCTTGAGGCGAGCGTCGGTGACTTCGTCCATGCGGCAGACGGCCGCATCACACTTCAGGCAACTCGAGACATGAGCGCCGATCTCGTCCATTGTGGCGGGCGGGAGTTCGCCACACAAAAACGCCGCCAGCGCCGCGGGAGTTGGGCACGATTGGGGATTGACTTCGCGTGCGTGGACCATTAGTCACCTCCCGCGGGGCCCGCTTCCGGGGGGAATGCCCCCCGCCCCCCCTCCGCTTCTTGGCCGCCGTCATCGGTCGGTTCGGCGAATTCAACGAGACCGGCGAATTCGTCCAGGAGCCGGCGGCGGACACGCGCCTTGGCGAGATACACGGCGTTGCGAGTGAGGCCCAGTTCCGCCGCAACGTCAGCCGCCGGGCATCCGTCCACCGCAGAACGCCAGAAGGCGGCCCAGGTGCTCGGTTCAAAATCCCCCCGAATCAACTCCACGGCCCGACGGATCAAGTATCCGCGTTCGTCATTACACGACGCATCGGACTCGCCGGAGGGGGCCGCAACCTGTCCCAGAACGCGGTTCGAGTCGTTACCCCCCACGGCGGTCGGCTGGTACTTGCCGGTGAAGTCCCGGATCTTGTTCAGGGTGATCGTATAGAGCCACCCGCGGAACGAATCGCCCTCTTGCTCGCGGCGGAATCGCGCGATGGCGCGGGCGACGGCCAGGAACACATCCTGACCGACATCGGCGGCGTCCGCCGGTTGGAGTCCCGCCCGGGTACACCACCGGTAGACCAGGGGGCCGTAAAGATCGACAAGACGCACCCACGCTGCTGGCTCGAATGCCCGGACCCGGCACAGCAGACTGGCCGAGGTCGCAATGCCCGACCCATCAGGTTCAACGCCACTATCTGTTGCAAATCCTCCCGGTGGGCGCATCTCATCTCCAATGAAGGAGTTACGCAATCCCAAATTTACTACTTGGTGTCCAAGTTTACCATACCCGGGCTTCACCGATCTCGGTTTCGGGAATGACCTCAAGACCGGAAGCAGGAACAAATCCCAACGCGGCGGAGCGACAAGCAAAGCATTTTCACCACAAAGGCACGAAGATCACACAAAGGAACACGAAAAAAAGAACCAGGAGAACCAACACTTACTCCCTTGTCTTCTTTGTGTATCTTTGTGTGATCTTGGTGTCTTTGTGGTGAAAATGCTTTGCTTGTCGCTGCGCCGCGCTGGGCCCCGTTGTGAGTTGATCTTTGATCGTGGTTCTGATTGAGGTGAAGGGTCCGTGGGTGGACCCATTGGGTCGAAGTCGCCAAGTGAACCGGCGCCTCCCGTCCGTTCTTCACGAAACGAGAGACGCCGGCTACTGTTCAAACATCAACAGAGGGACGCGCCGTCAGACGCCAGCCAGGGTATAGGTGTAGGAGCGGTATCGCTCGGCCGTGTGGCCAGCATCCTCCCAACTGAAGCCATACCGGCCCCAGTGCCACAGCCGGATGGTGGTATCCGCGACCGGAGTAACCCCGATCTGCTCCAGCCGGTGACTGAACGCCCAGTCTTCCCCCAGGTAGTGCCACTTCCCGGTTCCGTGGGGGATGACGTACGGTTGGAAGAACGGCCAGACGCCGCGCCCCCAGTGCGTGTTGCACAGCGGTAAGTTCAGTTCCGCAATCATGCGGCGCAGCACATCGGCCTTGATCCGCAGGAAGCCGGTCGCGGCGTACTTCAGTGGATAGGTTCCCGGCGAGTCGGGTCCGAACTGCAACTCCTTCACACCGTCGGCGAAGATGCTGGCCAGTTCCCGCATGCCCTTCTTCGCGTAAACTCCACTTGCCACCGGTTCGGGCCGAGCCAGGAGCCGCAAGGCATCCGCCGGGTCAAATCCGATGTCTGAATCGACGAACATGATCGACTCGGCTCCATCGTGCAGGGCATTCGAAACCAGCTCATTGCGAGCCGAGTCGATGGCCGAACATCCTCCTCGGCGCACCACTCGAACTCCCATGCCTTCCAACTGACGGAGAGCTTGCTCGCACTCCCACTCGATGCCGTTGAGATGCGGAACCAGGACGACCGCCTGTCCGCGCCCCGGCGGCGGTTGGGATGCATCCCCCACGCGCCACGCCTCCAGGAGCCGCCAGCCCCGCTCTCCACTCCTATCCACCACCAACCCCGCACTCGCGGCGAACTCGTCCACGGCCCGGCGTACTCCCGACCAGTCGTAGTCGTCGCCGCAGAGCAAGGCGTGTGGGAAGAGTTCGCGAGCCAGTCGCAACTCCGCAGACACTGCTTCGTAGGTGTGTTCCGCATCGACATAGACGAGGTCCGGCTCCAAACCCGCGTCGGCCACACGCCGCAGTCCGTCGAGGCTATTCATACGTAGCGGCGTGATCCGCTCGCGGTAGTCCCAGCATCGAGCCTGGAACGTTTCAAACAGACGGGGCAAAAGCTTCTGATACCGCTCCTGCGTCTTGTGTTCGATACTCCCCTCCCAAGTATCGACGCTAACTATCGTTGCGCGCGGAGCGTGCTCGGCGATGAACCGAGTCGATAGCCCGAGCCACGAGCCGAGTTCGACGACGAGTTTTGTCTTCGGAGAAAGCGACCGGGCGAGCATCACTTCCGATCCTGCCCCAAGCCATCCTTGTTCCTGCCCAGGGGCGGCATCGGCTGGCTGTTCATCCGGCCAGGGGTTCGCTTCCGTAAGCCGGCGGAAGCTCGCGGTGTGGTCGTGGGCCGATCCGTTGGTGGAAAAGCCATTTGCGGAGAACTTGGGACGCGGTCGCTGCGCGGCCAGCTCCGCCAGGAATTGCATGTAGCGCGGGGCCAGTTCACTCGCGGACAACTGCTGACCAGCCAGAACGGCGGCGGCGCGCTGGCGAGCAGCGAACGCCGCGTCGTCAAAAAACCGCAGCGCAGCGCTGACCCACGGGGCGATTTCCGTTGGCTGGAGTTGTGCGGCGAAGCCCGTCGTCACTCGATCGGGAAGCGGGAGCGTAATGGCCGCTCCGCCGAGTAGTTCCGCCGCCGCTCCGCGATCGGATGCCACCACCGGAACGCCATATCCCAGCGCGGTCAGCGCAGCGCGCGGGGGATGCTCCCAGCCCACGAGCGGCGCCAGGCAGACGCGAGCAGCCTTCCACGCATCCGCGGCCTGGAACCGGGACACACACCGGACGCTTCCTCCGCGCGGCATCGGCAGCGAACCTTCCGCGCCAATCACGACAATCGGTAAGTTCGGCCGCCGGGCACCGAGTTCTTCGGCGATCTGAGCGAACACCTTCAGCCCACCGCCGGGCGCCGAGGCATCGAACACCACGGCTCCGGCAGAACGCGGATCCGAGACAGTGCCAACCGCGACAACCGGCGGGAGGTGAACACACGGCAATCCGAATGCCTCGCGGAGATACGTTGCGGTGAACAGGCTCGGAGCGACAACAACGTTGGCGTCCCGGAACTGACCCGGCTCGCGGAGGGCACAGTCCGGCTGAAGCACGATGGTGACGACGTCGCGTGCTCGGGCCGCGGCTAACAGCTCCGCTGTCCACAGACCGGGCCGGACCATCACAACATCGGGATGACCGGTCGAGAGAAGCGCGTCAAACAGTTGGAGAAACTCCACGCGTTCGGCGTCATCCGGGGCGTGTGGCTTGGTTGTCGGCCCGCTGTAGAGGGTGATGGACACGTCCTGCACTTCGGCCCGCACGGTGGGCCTTGCGAGGTCGGCTGGTGAAGAGGAATCCGCGATGTTTCTCCATCCTCGCTCGGCGAGCCAGGAGGAGGGGTCAGTTTCCTGTTCGGCGGGGACGACGAACCGGCCAACGGCTTTGCACGATAAACCGAGCTGAGTCAGAGCGATCAACAACTCGCGATCGGCCGTGGACTCTGCCGAGCCATCGAGCAGGTTCGTGACGGTGACCAGCAGAGTCTTACACGCGTGATTTGGGGCAGGCTGTCCCATGAATTGTCTCCTCTGTTCGACGGTGGCAGCTTCTGTTCGGGGTCGGCAACAAAACAAGCTGAAGGATGAGCTGTTCAAATGAGAACGCGGCCTGCCGCGTTCTCATTTGAACAATCACGATCGCGCGGCGAGCCATCATTGCACTCGCCGCGCCGAACTCTTCACAAACGCCCGCGACTCACGAATGAATCCGCGAGCCCGGCGTTCGTTCAACTGAGTTGCTCTGCCAATACTGATGGGTCGGTGTCGCATTTTGGTTGCTTGGAGCGGTTTTTACCCAGATCGCGACAACCTCAACCACGGTTTTGGCAGAGCCTGTGAGCACGTCAAGAACTGCTCCCGGGGGGAACCTGAGAGATCATGTCCACGAGGGCACCCTCGTTGGTGATCAGGTTCGCCAGGTCAGTCTGGAACGCAGGGTCGGACGCAAGGCTCGTCGCCTCCTGGCTGAGCAGCCCGACGAGCGCACCCTGCACGCCAGCCAAATCGTCGACCATCGGAGCCAGGACGACTGGTTCCACGATCGAACTCAGCTCGTGCACCAAGTTGATGAGCGCCGTCTCAGTGTTGATGAGAGTGGTCACGATTGGCAGTGGCGGAAGTGAGATGCTCGTGCTTCCTGACCCGCTGGCCGAGCCCGATCCGCTACCAGAACCGGAAGCGCTGCCCGATCCACTGCTGCTGGCCGAACCGGATGCACTGCCCGACGCGCTGCCGCTGCCCGAATCCGAGACACTGCCGCTACCCGACGCCGAACTGGAGCCGGACGCGCTTCCCGACGCCGAGCCCGATGCCGAACCGGAAGCGCTTCCGCTACCGGAACCCGAGACGCTACCCGAGCCGGAGCCAGATGCGCTGCCGCTTCCCGACGCCGAGCCAGAGCCCGAAGCCGAGACGCTACCCGAACCGGAACCGGACGCGCTCCCGCTACCCGACGACCCGCTGGCTGAACCAGATGCCGAGCCAGATCCGGAAGCACTCCCAGAGCCGGAGATGCTACCTGAGCCGGAACCCGATGCGCTACCGCTGCCCGACGCGGAAACGCTGCCACTGCCGGATGCGCTACCGCTTCCTGACGCCGAGCCGGATGCACTACCGGACCCAGAACCCGAGATGCTGCCGCTTCCCGACGCCGAGCCGGAGCCCGAGGCCGAGACACTGCCACTGCCACTGCCGGATGCCGAGCCCGATCCCGAATCACTACCCGAGCCGGAACCGGGTGCGCTACCGGAACCCGAAGCCGAGACGCTGCCGCTTCCCGACGCCGAGCCCAAACCGGAATCGCTTCCGCTGCCGGACATGGATCCGCTGGCTGATCCAGAACCGGAAGCCGAGACGCTACCTGAACCGGAACCCGATGCGCTACCGCTGCCCGATGCTGAGCTCGATCCCGGATCGCTTCCTGACGCCGAGCCGGATGCACTACCGGAACCCGAAGCCGAGACACTGCCGCTTCCCGATGCCGAGCCCGAACCGGAAGCGGAGACACTCCCCGAACTGCTGCCCGACGCGCTCCCGCTGCCCGACGCGGAAACGCTGCCGCTTCCCGACGCCGAGCCAGAGCCCGAGGCCGAGACACTGCCACTGCCGGATGCCGAGCCCGATCCCGAATCACTACCCGAGCCGGAGCCGGATGCGCTACCGGAACCCGAAGCCGAGACGCTGCCGCTTCCCGACGCCGAGCCGGATGCGCTGCCGCTACCCGACACCGATCCGCTGGCTGAACCAGACGCCGAGCCAGAACCAGAAATGCTGCCCGATGCACTGCCAGAAGCGCTCCCGGACCCCGAAATACTGCTCGAAGCTGATCCACTGGCCGATCCGCTCCCCGATGCGCTGCCGGAATCGCTTCCGGACATCGATTCACTGCCTGAAGCAGAACCCGAACTGCTCCCCGAACCCGACATACTCTCGCTGCCGGAGATCAAATTCACAAGTTGCGCTTCAACAGAGGTGAGCGTCGAGACTTCCTGTTGGATCGTTGCGGCATCAACGCCCAGGGTGGCTTCCTGTTGAACGAGTTGGACGAGTCCACTCTCGGCTGACACGAGGTCATTCAATGCCTGCTGGAACTGAGCGGCAGAGGGGACAGTGCGCTCCTCGTAGTCCTCCAGCGCGGGGAGGAATCGGTTCGTTGGATTTGGATTGCTCACACGGCGTGCCCGGCGGCGTGCTGCGCGTTCCCCAAAAGAGCGGTCGATGAACCAGTTCATCAGCAATTTCCACATGCGCGTACTCCTTTCCTCCCCACAGGGCCGCGGCCAAATGGCCACGGAACCGCCGTGGGGAACCCGGGCGATCCTCACCAATGGGCGCAAGAAACTCAGAGCGTTGCTCCGAGTACTCCTTGCCGTCACACCCATTGCTGCAACGTGGCAACAATGCTCTCCGCCGGTCATTGCCGGTGATGAAGGAGAGCCTCAGGGTGGAGGCATCTGTTCGAACTATTTGGGGCGGGGCGGAAGGCTTACCGCTTGTGAGAGCGGTCCAATTCAGGCTGACTACTTGGGTTGCCGGGCGGGGGTGGGAACCCCGCCAGAGTCAGAGTGCCGTGCAGGTCCAACTGCACGCGGTGTTCAACACCGCAATTGGGCGGGAAATGTTGAGTGTTCCATTCCTCATACAGGATAGGTGCAAAGATAGACCTTTTTGGGACGGGCAGTGATTAGCAATGTGGGTGCCGTCCGGTGTATCGCGCAGAATTAATCGATCCAACCGCTTTCCTCATCACCTGGGTGCGGACAAGTGATCTGCCGCAATCCCTCCTCCATCACGACCTTAAGCGCACCAATCTTGAAGCCAACCGAGACACGCACAACGAGCGATCCCGCGCCGTGAAATTTTTGTGGGTAGCTGAAGTTGAAAATCATTCCGTTCGGGCAAAAAATTCTTTCAATCGAAATGGAACCAACGAACGACTGTCCGCGTAATTGTGTTCGCAATATCGCGCAGCGATTCGCCGATGGAGACCGGAATGATCGCTCACCGATGGGAGTCTTGGGAGTCGATCAGATGCAGTATTCCCTGTCATTTGTAGGGTTTTGTCGATGTCTGGTATGGAGATTATTATTAATTCGCTTAATTATCAATTAATATGATCGAAGTCGCCGGGAGAAGAAACGGGTTCTGCAAGTCTTTCAAGTTCGTCGTCGGCGCTGGTTTGTTACCCAAGGTGCGCTCACTACGCGAGCAACCGGGGCTTCGGAGTAAAAACAATACACGCCGCTTACCGATGTCGCCGACCGGGGCTGAGGCAGGGCGATTCTTCGAGTCGCCCATCTGTGCGTAGAACCGGGAGGAAAACGACCACGCCGGGCCATTGCTGACCCGGCGTGGGTGTTGGTGATGGGCGGATCACCTACTCGCTTCACGGAAGGGAATTGGCCTCCGGCTTACCGACTTGCTGAGGTTTCGCCTTGGCCGTGGCCTTATCGAAGGTATCCAGGGCTTGCTTGATGCCGTTGGCGAACGCATTCAGCGCGGCTCGGAGTTTCACTGGCGTGACGCTTTCGTTGGTCAGCGTCAGCAACACCTCGAACTTCTTGCTCTTGGGGTTGTAGTTGATGCTCGCCGGGGAGATATCGAGATTCACCGCCAGCATCGCCAACAGCACCTCGGCTGGAGTGCTGGTATCCGCGGTGCGAGCGAGTGTGCCATACAACCAGATCAGTTGCCCGCTATCGCTCATCTCAAGGCGGCAATACACAGTCAACCCAGAGTGATCCATCGTGATGTCGTAACCGATCACCTTGCCGTCCTTGAGTTTCACCGGTTTGGCTTCATACCCCATCTGCTCGAGCATCGCACGCAGTTGGTCGATCGTCAGTTTTTTCACTTCGGCCGTCTTCTTGACCGGGGTCGGCTCGCTTGCGGGCTCATCGCCGCGAGCAAAACTGGTCAGGGCGAGGGCGGCGAACAGAGCGGCGGTCATGAGCGTCTTCATTGGAGGTCTCCTTGTGAGTGTTGCCTTGCGGCTTTGTTGTTGTCGGGCCGCACCCGCGACCCGTTACGCACTCTGTTACGCGGCTCGGCTTGGGAAGTGACAGACTGTGTTGAAATCCTCGGTCGAGGTTGTCGTGCTCGCACAGAAACTGCTTGAAAACACAACACTCCGCGACAACCGACCCGAGGATTTCAACACAACCGAAGCAATCGATGAAAAAAATCGCGGCGAGTGCGGAATGCCGCTAAACTTGGCGGAGAATGCTGTCGCGAGGGCATCATGAGACTCATTCGCTTCGCTCTTGTGGTGTTCTGCGTCTTCGCTGGAGTTGTGGCCGCAATCCCGGCCGCAGACCAAGACGACTTCCGGGCCACACTCGCCGCGTTCCGCAAAGCCAAGACAAAAGAAGAACGGCTTAATCTGCTGAGAGGCAAGAACGGCCCCGAGGTCGGACGTTTCGTCGAGAAACTTTTCGAGGAGCAGGAAGGACCGCTGGCTCGCGGCGAGTTTGCAGAAGTCGAACGGTTGCAACTGTGGGCGGAAGAAGCAGCCACTCTGATGGAACCCGAGCGACGCGAGATTTGTGAGTTCCAGTGCATGCTGGGCCGCGCTCGATTGGAATTCACACGGGAACGCTTCAACGAAGCCGCCGCGATCTACAAGAAGTTGCTCGTCACCACGAAGAAGCCGTCCTTAAAGTCGGGGCGAGTGCTGGTACTCATGAGCTTGGCGTCCGTGCAGAGCAAACAAGGCGATTACATCAATGGGTTGAAGACCATTGAAGACGCCCGCGCTTTGCTCACGGGGCTAGAGGGGAGCCAACGCGAACTCATTGAGGCAACACTGCTTGTCAACCGGGGCTGGCTTCATGTCGAGGTCGGCGAATACACAGAGGCTGAGAAGTCTCTGAAGGAATCGCTACGGCTTGCGGAAAAGAACAAGAACGCGGAAGCCGCGACGGCTGCGCGAATCAATCTCGCGATCATCGCCACGTATCGCGGGAAGTACGCGGAGGCAATTGCAACGTACGAGTCATTGCTCGACGACTGCCGCAAGAAAAGGAACAAGATCCTGGAAATAGCGATTCTCAATCAACTGGCGGCGGCGCTCGCGGAATATGGCCGCGTGGGTGAGGCTTTGCGGCGTGTGGAAGAAGCGCGCAAGATCGCTGTGAGTTTGAAGCACCGCCGCAGTGAAGCGACCATCCTCTACAACCTCGCGATTGAGTATTCCAAGCTCGAAGCCTTCGACGATGCGCAACGTTACCTTCGCGACTCCATCGCTCTGTTTCGAGATGTCGGTGATAAGGGTGGTATTGCCCGCTGCATGAAACTTGCGGGTCTGCTGCAATTGCTCGCCGGCCGGAAAGCGGAGGCGGAAAAGACATTCGCTGAGGCTCTTGAGCTTGTGAAAGCCAACGGGAGCCAATCGGATCTCGCCGAGCTGATTCTCGCGGTTGGGATGCAGTTCTTCGAGGCCAAAGAGTGGAAGCAAGCGGAAGAGAAGTTCGCCGACGCGGTACGCGCCTTTCAGAAGCTCGACGATCCGCGCCGCATTCTCCTGTCGCGCGAGTTGAGACTACTCTGCTTGAGCAACAGCAACGACGGCCGGTTTTTCACGGAGTTCGCCGCCTACAAGAAAGACGAGTCAGACTTCAATGATCCGTACGCGGCTCTGCGCATGCCCTATTACACTGCACGCGGGGCCGTGATGCGGAAGTCGTGGGGAGAAGCCATCACCGAATCGCAGCGCGGCATTCGCGAAAATGAGAAACGCCGGCTCTGGCTCGAAGATCCACAGTTGCAAGTGAGGCGGTCCGCCAGTTCTTACCTCCCGCGCTTGTATTCCGTTCTCGCCACCGCACAGGAAGGGAAGGGCGACCCCGTCGCCGCATTTGCGACCATCGATCATGCCAAAGGCTGGGTTCTGGGTCGGCTGCTGGACCGCAGCCGCGTTTCGATTGACAGGGGAATGACCCAGGAAGACCGCGACCGGGAAACGAAGCTGCGCGAAGCAGTGATGGCCGGCGCCAGCAAATCCGAATCGCTGATGCGTTTTGCCAACAACACTCCCGGCAGGGCGGAGGAACTCAAAAAGGAACTGGAGAAAGCCGAGGCCGACTACGAGAAGTTCCAGCAGGATCTCTCGCTGGCACATCCCGAACTCCGCAGCCAGCGCGGCGAACTGCCGCCGGTCGATCTCGTTGCACTCCAGAAGGATGTTTTCGTCCGCGAGCCAGGTCTGGCTATTCTCTCGTATCTCGTGAGCTGGGATCACGTACTCATCGCGGTTGTCACCGCGGGCGACAAGCCCGATGGCCCAGCCCGCGTGGTTGTGCACAGCGTCAGCGTCGAAGAAAAAGAACTGACCGAAGCCGCCGAAAGATTCTGGAAACTGTGCCAGAACGCGAAAGCGGGCCGGCCTGTGTCCGACGATCTGTACAAGTGGCTCATCGCACCTGCCGCCAAGGACATCGCCGGTAAAAAACATCTCCTGATTGTGCCGTGCCATCCGCTTCTGGCAGTTCCGTTCCAGGCGTTGGCTTCCAGCCTCGATGAACCGTACCTCATCGAACAATTTGCGATCAGTTATGCGCCGTCGGTGTCGGCGCTTCTGGAGATGCGGCGGCGTGGCGATCACGTTCGTGGACCGGGTCGAGCGGACCGGCTTCAGATGCTGGCAGTCGGCGGAGTGAAGTCTACTCCAGACCTGGAAGACCTTCCTGCTAGTGGACCGGAAGCCGAAGAAGTCGCGAAGGCATTCGGCAGCCAGTCGCGGACGCTGCTGGCGGAAAACGCTACTCGCACGGAGGTCATGAAGGCAATGCCATCAGCGCGATTTCTGCACTTCGCTACACATGGACTGGTGAACCCGCTCCGACCGCTGTTCTCGGCACTGGCGGTTTCGCCGGTTGGAAAAGAGGATGACGGTCGGCTTTACGCTCACGATGTGCTGAACTTGGATTTGAGTGCGGAGATGGTGGTGTTGAGTGCGTGTGACACAGGCCGGGGGCGTGATTATCGGGGTGAG
>Ga0070738_10000348_pt1 | contig 139613 bp, 118 predicted proteins | sample Coa_R2_2_FD_66446 | JGI IMG/M metagenome (GOLD analysis project Ga0070738, IMG submission 66446) | Surface soil microbial communities from Centralia Pennsylvania, which are recovering from an underground coalmine fire - Coalmine... | ecosystem: Environmental > Terrestrial > Soil >... | reverse complement strand
AGCGTCCGTAGCCGCGCTAACACACTCTGCGGATGGACCGGCTCGCCCCACTCCATCGCGCGCCACCTCCCTTCGGTGACGCTTGTTCTACCATCTCACTAGAGCAGTGAAAAGCCCTAGACACCTGCCCGGGGTCATCCGGTAAACAGGTTGCTGGCGGCGAGGTGCGTCGGCGCCAGCGGATTCAGCGGTTGCGCCGCGCGGAGGGTCCTGCCGGGCAGTCTCCGCCCCTGGCCGGGACGTTCTGGCAGGGTGCTCGAAAATCCGGGAATCCTTACAATCGGAGGTATGAAGCAAGCTGCCGTCGCGGTAGTCGCGGCCAGCCCCGTGATTGGCTAGTCGATGAGCGGTCAGGCCCCCAGTTCGGCGCGTCGGCCTGACGGCCACCCGGACCGCCCGCTCGGGCCGGTGCGGCGGGCCATAGCGTCGGTGGCCGGGAAGATCCTGCTTCTGTTCTTCGTCGCCACTGTTGCCCCGTTGGTCGCGTCGGTGCAATACGCGCGCGATCAGGAGACCGCGGCCGAGGGGCGCGCCATCGAGAGCGCGGCCTCGGCGGCGCGGATCGCCGCGAACGAAGTCGCCACCGCGCTGGACAGCGCGCAGCAGCTCTCGCGCACGCTAGCCCGCTACCCCCTGTTCTGGGACGGCACGGACGCCGACCGCGACGCGATCCTGCGCGCTCTCACCTACCCGCCGCTGAACGCGCTGACGTACTTCACGCCGGACTCTCAGAGCCACGGAGGATCGAACTACCAGCCTGGGAGCGCGCGGCCCGTGCTGCCCGACGCGCCGTTCGTGCGGGAGGTGATGGCGGGAGCCCCCCTGACGGTGTCGAACCAGCCCCAAGCGAGCCCCGACAACAATCCCGTCTTGCCGATCCTGCTCCCCGTGAAGGCCGAGGGCGCCGCCGAGACACAGGGCTACCTGCTGGCGGAGTTGAAGCTAGGCCCGCTGCCCGTGGTCTGGACCGACGGGCCACTCCCGGTTGGGAGCACCGTCGTGCTCCTGGACAGCCGCGATGGCCGAGTGCTCCAGGGACGTGACGTCGGCGGGGTCAACGACAGCGTGCTGAGCGCCGACCAGCTTGCCCGGATCGGGCAGCGACGCCCGACGCTCTACGACGAAAGCGCCGCGGCGCCCGGCGGCGCGAAACCGGTGCGCGGCGGCTTCACCCGCGGGGCCGGCCAAGAGTTCCTGCGCGGCTGGGACGACGTCAATCGCACGCCCTGGGTCGTCTTGGTGGACCTGCCGAGCGCGCCCGTGCTCGGGCCAATCCAGGCGGAGCGCAACTGGCGTATCGTCCTGAGCGCGGCGATCGCCGCCGCCAGCTTCATCCTGGTGTACCTGTTGTGGCGCGCGCTCGCGGCGCGCCGTCAGGCGCTGATGGCCGCTGCGGGGCGCTGGGCGCGCGGCGACTGGGCGCACCGGGCGGGCATCCGCGGCTCGGACGAGCTGGGTGAGCTGGGCATCGCGTTTGACGCGATGGCCGAGCAGCTCCAGGCGACAGTGCAGCTGAACGAGTCCATTCTGAACTCGGCGGGCGAGGGTATCTTCGGAGTGGACCGGGAGGGCCGCACGACGTTCATCAACCCGGCGGCGGCCACGCTGCTCGGCTACGGCGTGGACGAGCTGATGGGCCGGCGGCTGCACGACGTGGTGCGGCCCGCCACGGTGCGGGGCGCCGCCTACGCCTGGGAGGAGTCGCCGATCACCGCCACGCTACGGGACGGCGGCGTCCACTACGTGACGGACGACCTCTACCACCGCAAGGACGGCAGCGCTTTCCCGGTCGAGTACGTGAGCACGCCGCTGCGGAACGACGGAGCTATCGGCGGCGCGGTCGTGGCGTTTAGGGACATCACGGAACGCCGCGCGCTGGAGAAGATGAAGGACGAGTTCGTCTCAATGGTCAGCCACGAGTTGCGCACTCCGATGAACGGCGTGATCGGCATGGCCGGCCTGCTGCTGGATACCCGGCTGGGGCCGGAGCAGCGCGAGTATGCCGAGACGGTACGCCGCTCCGGCGAGGCACTGCTGGCCATCATCAACGACATCCTCGACTTCTCGAAGATCGAGGCGGGTCGCCTGGACCTGGAGATCATCGACCTCGACGTGCGCGAGGTCGTCGAGGACGTGGTGGGCCTGCTCGCGCCGCAGGCACATGCGAAGGGGCTGGAGCTGGCGGCGCAGGTCCACGCGGACGTGCCGCGGGCGCTGCGCGGCGATCCGGGCCGCCTGCGGCAGATACTGTTCAACCTCGTGGGTAATGCCGTGAAGTTTACCCACGAGGGCGAGGTCGTCGTGGACGCGCGGGTAGTGGAGACGACGCCGCACGGCGCTGTAGCGCGGTTCACGGTGCGCGATACCGGCATCGGCATCTCGTCGGAGGTGCAGGCGCGGCTATTCCAGGCCTTTACCCAGGCGGACAGCTCGACTACCCGCAAGTATGGCGGGACGGGGCTGGGTCTCGTCATCTGCAAGCGGCTCGTCGAGCTGATGCACGGCGAGATCGGCATGGACAGCGCGCCGGGCCAGGGCAGCACCTTCTGGTTCACGGCGCGTTTCGAGCTGGCGGCCGCGAGCGGGGGCTCGCCCGGCGGGCACCCAGACCTCAGCGGCGTACGCGCGCTAGTGGTGGACGACAACGCAACGAATCGCCGCATCCTGGCGGAGCAGCTCGCGAGCTGCGGGGTGGTGAGCGAGGGCGCCGAGGACGGCCCGCGCGGGCTGGCCCTGATCGGGGCGGCCGCGCAGGACGGCGCGCCGTACGCCCTGGCGATCCTAGACATGCAGATGCCGGGGATGGACGGGCTGGAGCTAGCACGTCGGATCAAGGCCGATCCGGCCACGGCCGCGACGCGGCTGGTGCTGCTCACGTCGCTGGGCCGGGGCAACCGTCAGGAGGAGACGGCGGCGGGCATCGCGGCGGCGCTGACCAAGCCCGTGCGGCAGGCGCAGCTCTTCGCCGTACTGAGCGAGGTGCTGCGTGGGGACGTGGCAGCCAGCTCGGGTGCGCCGAGGGGCACGGACAGGCTCCCGAGCCAGCCGGTCCCGCTGCCGGCGGCCGACCTGCCGCCAGCCCCGGCGGCGGCTGCGGCCACCCGGATTCTGGTCGTCGAGGACTCGGCGATCAATCAGCAGGTGGCGCTCGGCATGCTGCGGCGGCTTGGATATCGAGCGGACGCAGTGGCGAACGGCCTGGAGGCGATCGACTCGCTGGCGCGGATTCCCTACGCGGCCGTGCTCATGGACTGCCAAATGCCGGACATGGACGGCTTCGAGGCAAGCGTCGAGATCCGGCGGCGCGAAGGCGGGGCGCGCCATATACCGATCATCGCGATGACCGGCAACGCGATGGAGGGCGACCGCGAGCGTTGCCTGGCCGCGGGCATGGATGGGTACATCTCGAAGCCGGTCCGGGTGGAGGAGCTACAACAGGCCCTGGAGCGTTGGCTGCGGAGCCCCGATCCGCCGCTCGCTGCAGGAAGCGCTGCGCTCACGCCGAGCGGCGGCGCTCCCGTGACGCTGGACGAGACGGTTCTGACCGAGCTGGCGTCGGGCGAGCCGGACGTCGTGGCCGAGCTGATCGACCAGTTCGCGGGGGAAGCCGCGGCGCGGGGGCAGGCGGTGCGCACGGCGCTCATGGCGCGGGACGCGGCGGCGCTGCGCCAGGCGGCGCATCTGCTCAAGGGCGAGGCGGGAAGCATCGGCGCGCGGGAGCTGGAGGCCGCCTGCGGGCGCCTGGAGGCGCTGGCGCGCGGGGGCACGCTGGGGGACGACCGGCACCTGCTGGCGGCATTCGACGCGGCGTTTGAGACGACGCTCGCGGCGCTGCGGGCCTTCCGTGCGCGCTGCACGGTCTAAACGCGGGGCGCGCGGCGGGGAGGGCGAGAGGCGCCAGGCGGCGCGGCGCGCGATTGGCGGCTCAGTCGACGTCTCGGCTCCACTGGATGACCGGCTCAGGCGGGTTGGTGGCGAGTTCCTCGACGTCAAGCTGCCGGTCCAGCAGGATCTCGCACCAGCGGATGCCGTAGGCGATCTCGGCAGGGCTGGCCTCGCGCAGGATGCGCGCGTTCTCCTCGCCGTACTGCTCGGTTAGCCATGGGTCCCAGTCCTCCGAGAGCGTATCCCGCTCGAGGAGGTCGGCCTGGGTGGCTTCGAGCCGCAAGCGCTCCAGGATGTGCTCGACCGTCGCGATCAGCGCCGGGCGGTGAGCCGCGAGGTTGGCGTGACGCCACTCGTCCACCGTGAAGCCGCGCGAGTCGAGCATACGCCCAAGCGCGCGCTTCCAGCGGTCTGTGGCTGGGCTAGGCGGCAGAGGCTCTTGCTGCTCCACGCTGCGTTCGCTCCTCGCTCTTTGGCGGAGTATAGCAGAGCCGCGGGCAACCGTCGGACAAAATTTCGCGCCCATCCCGCCCGTCGGGTGCCCGCGCGATACCGCGTTCGGACGGGCAGCTCCCACCAGCGCCGGGAGCACGGAAGCCGCCGGCGCTCGCTGGCGTGCGGCCGGCCGTGCGGGTACATTGGGACTGGGCGGCTCGCGCGGAGGCTGCCTGGGACGTGGGAGCCAGCGGCGAGCGCGCGACGACTGCCGAGGACGGAGGAGCACATGACGGACGGCACCCCGGCGGACGCCTGCCGGCCAACCCGCCGCGCGTTCCTGCGCGGCGCCGGCCGCCTAGGGGCCGCGAGCCTGGCGCTGGCCGCGCTTGGCCCGCGAGCGGCCGCGGCGGGTGCCGCCGCGGCGGTGCGGACGGTGCTGGTCGACCGGGTCGTTCACGCGGCGACGCACGAGCTTGGCAGCGGTCGCCTGGGCGGGGTCAGGCTGCTGGCGCGTGCGGGAGGAGGCGCCTTGCTGGGCGCGGCGCCGGCCGCGGTGTACGAGTCGGCGCCGCTGCGGCTGCGCTTCGCGGCCACGCACCTGGGGCTGCGCTGGGTAGCCGACGGGCCGGGCAGCAGCGAGCTGGCCTTCGCGGTGCGCACGAGCGAGGACGGGCGGGAGTGGTCTGCCTGGCTGGCCGTCCCAGCGGCGGGCGTGCGGCCGGGCGCGGCGGGCGCCGAAGGCCACAGCGCGCTGGCGCGCGTGCCGCGCGGCGGCTATGCACAGTACCGCGTGCAGTTTCCCGAGGAGCCGGGCGCGCGGCTCGTGCAGCTGACGCTGAGCTACCTCAACCCGTACGACGGGCCCGAGCGGGCGCTTGCGGTCGCCGCGCTCGACCGTCCCGCCGGCTTCCCGTTCCCGTTTCGCTCGCGCGAGGAATGGGGCGCTGACGAGTCGCTGCGGTTCGATGCGGGCGGGGCGGAAACCTGGCCGCGCATGTACGTCCCGGTGAAGAAGCTGGTCGTCCACCATACGGCGTCGGGGAACGATTACCGGGACGCCGCGGCCGAAGTCCGCGCCATCTACCATTACCATGCGGTCGAGCTGGAGTGGGGTGACATCGGCTACAACGCCCTGATCGGGCGGGACGGCGTCGTGTACGAGGGGCGGCGGGGGCGGGGGCCTGCGCGCGAGTCGGATGGCCGCCAGCTCCTGTCGCCGGGCGTGGTCGCGGGGCACGCGTTCTTCCACAACTACGGGACGGTCGGTTACGCGCTCATCGGCGACTTCAGCGCGTCGCCCCTGCCGCGCGTGATGCGCGAGCGGCTGGTCGATCTGTTGGCGTATACCGCGCGCCGCGACGGCGTGGACCCGAGCACGCTGGGCGACTTCCTGCGGAGCGATGGCATCTGGCACCGCGACGTGGCGAACGTAGCGGGCCACCGCGACCTCACGGTCACCGAGTGCCCGGGCGACGAGGTGTACCGGCTGCTCCCGGATATGCGCGCGGCCATCGCCGAGCGGCTGGGCGGCGAGCGCGCGAGCCAGACGGCGCGCGTCTTCGTGACGGGCGCGCTGCCTGGGGACACCAGCCTGCGACGCCTGGGCGCCACCGCCGGCGGGCTGGGGCTGCCGGCGCCCGGCTGGATGTACTCGACGTACCTGGAGTACTGGCGCCGCGATGGCGCTTACGACATCGTGCCCCCCGACAACGGCCCCGGCTGGGGCGCGTATCGGCCGATCTCGGCCCGCGCGCTCGTCGGGCTGGAGCCGGGCCACTACACCCTGCACGTCCGCGGCCGCGACCCACTGGGCCAGCAGGCCGTATACGAGACCAACGTCACGTTCCACGTCACGGACGAGCTGATGGCGGACAACGAGGACCTGGGCCAGACTGATCGCGTGGGCGACTGGCTGCGACGCACGGACGGCAAGGGGATCAACGGCGAGTCCTGGGAGGCGGCCACAGCCGGGCAAGGCGAGCGCGTCTTCCGCTGGCGGCCGTTCGTCAGCGAGACGGGCGTGTACGAGGTGTGGGTGCGCTGGCCGGACGTGAGCGGGCTTGCCGGTGACGCGCCGTATACCGTCGTCCACGCCGAGGGCACGTACCAGGAGCGGCAGAACCAGCGCACGGGCGGCGGCGACTGGGTCCGGCTGGGAGGCGAGCGGCTGTTCGGCTTCCCGGGCGGGCGCGCGGCCGAGATCAGCCTCAGCAACGACGCGCGGGGCACCGTTGCCGCGGACGCCGTGAAGCTCGTCCTGCGCGCCCGGCGTTAGCCGGCATGACCCGAGCACGGCCGATGTTGCGGGGCGAGGCGCTGCTGGCGGCCGCCGGCGAGGTGCTGCACCAGCCGGGAGCCGCGCTGCTAGTGGACCTCGACGGCACGCTCAGCCGCATCGCCCCGCGGCCGGAGCTGGCGACGATCCGTCCCGCGGCGCGCGAGGCGGTCCGCACGCTGCTCGGGCGGCTCACGCTGGTGGCGGCGATCAGCGGCCGCGGCGCCGCTGACGCGCGCCGTCTGCTGGACGTGCCAGGCGTCGTCTACGTCGGCAACCACGGGATGGAGGCGCTGGTGGGTCGGCGCCACTGGACGCACCCCGAGGCGGCGGCCTGCCGGGAGCCCATCGCCATTACGCTCCGCGAGGCGGCGCGGTGTGTGCAGCGTGCGGACGTGCGCTACGAGCCGAAGGGACTCACGGCGTCGATCCACTATCGCGGCGCCGCCGACCCGGAGGCGGCACGCGAGGCGATCCTGGCCGCGCTGGCGTCGATCCCGGCGGCGGCCCCGCTCCGCATTACCGAAGGGCGGCAAGTCGTCGAGCTGCGCCCGCCGGTCGCGGTGTCGAAGGGCACGGCGGTGGGCTGTCTGCTGCGTCGCTACGGGCTGCGCGCCGCGCTGTACCTGGGCGACGATCGGACGGACCTGGACGCCATGCGCACGCTGCACACAGCGGGTGCCGAGGGGCAGGCGCGCGTGCTAACAGTGGCCGTGAACAGCACCGAGGCGCCCGCGGAGCTGCTCGCCGAAGCGGACGGCGCGGTGAACGGCGTGGCCGGGGTGGAGGCGCTGCTGGACGCGCTCGCGGCGGGCGGCTAACTGGCAGCGCAAGCGCAACGGCGGGAGTATCGAGCGCCGGGCGGGTGGGGACGAGCTTCCACCGGCGTTGCCTCTAGCGGGCGAGCGTCCTGAGCAGCGCTGGAGGCGCGTTGCCGGCTCGCGACCGACGAGGAACCCTGGAGGGCCGCGCGGCGTCGCGCGCATTGTGCAACGCCATGGGCCGGTGTGGCGCGGGCGCAGCCCGGCGCGTTTCGCCTTCGGCGCGGAGGGGCTCGACTGTGGCCGGCGAGGGCGACACCGTCCCGACCTTGGGCATCGGTGCGCCGGAGGGGCTGGCGGAGGACGGCCGTCGGCCGTGTGCTATAATCGTCTCCAGTAAGAACGGGGTAGAGAAGGATTCGCGCCGCGAGACGTGGCGAACCCTCGGGAGGTTGGCGAGTTGCCTCGGTCGTCCGACAGCCAGCGAGCAAGCCGCCAACAGCACCTCCCCGCGCAGTGCGGGATGCGTAAGTAGCGCAAGCGGCCCTCAACTCAGGACGTTCGTCCTGAGTTTTTCTTCGGCCACAGCGCCCACTGGCGCCTCGTCGGCGTTGCGGATGGACCCCCTGGATCACGTCTCCGGCCGAGCGAGGAGTACATATGGTCGTGGAACGCACAGCCCAGATCGGCGGGCGGGAGGTTTCGTTCGAGACCGGGCGGGTGGCCGGACTCGCCGACGGGGCAGTCCTGACTCGCTACGGGGACACGATGGTGCTCGCCACCGCCGTGAGCAATCGCTCGCCGCGGGAGGGCGTCGACTTTCTGCCGCTAACCGTAGACTACGAAGAGAAGATGTACGCCGCCGGCAAGATCCCAGGCGGCTTCATCAAGCGCGAGGGGCGCCCGAGCGAGGCCGCGACGCTGGCCTCCCGGCTCACCGATCGGCCGCTGCGCCCGCTGTTCCCCAAGGAGTACCGCAACGACATCCAGGTCGTGGTGACGGTGCTCTCCACCGACCAGGTGAACGATCCGGCGATTTTGGGCATCAACGCCGCCTCCGCGGCGCTGCACATCTCCGATATCCCGTTCTTTGGCCCGGTGGGCGCTGTCAAGGTGGGATACATCGAGGGCGAGTTCGTCGCGAACCCGACGCTGCCGGAGATGGCCTACAGCAAGCTCGACCTGACCGTGGCCGGCACGGCCGACGCCGTGCTGATGGTCGAGGCGGGAATCAGCGAGCTGCCCGAGGATACCGTCGTGGCGGCCATCGAGTTCGGCCACCAGGCGCTCCAGGAGAGCATCCGCCTGCAGCAGGAGCTGCGCGATGCGGTGGGCAAGCCGAAGCGCGACTACCCGAAGCCGCAGGTGAACGAGGAGCTGAAGAAGCAGATCGAGGAGTACCTGGCCGACAAGCTCGAGGACGCGATCTACAACCCGGACAAGGCGGGCCGGGAGGATGCGACGTACGAGCTGCGCAAGCAGACGCAGGAAGAGTTCGCCGCACGCGGCGCGGACCCACGCGAAGTGGGCAACCTGTTCCAGAGTATCGAGAAGGCGCTGGTGCGGCGCAACATCCTCGACAAGCAGCTCCGCCCCGACCGGCGCAGCCTGGCCGAGATTCGCCCGGTGAGCTGCGAGGTCGGCGTCCTGCCGCGGACGCACGGCTCGGGCCTGTTCACGCGCGGCCAGACGCAAGTCCTGTCGATCTGCACGCTGGGCACGCTGTCCGAGCGCCAGGTCATCGACAGCATCGCGCCCGACCAGTACAAGCGGTACATCCACCACTACAATTTCCCGCCCTTCAGCGTCGGCGAGGCGCGGCCGCTGCGCGCGCCCTCGCGCCGCGACATCGGCCACGGCGCGCTGGCCGAGCGGGCGCTCCTGCCGGTGATTCCCGACGAGCAGGAGTTCCCGTACACGCTGCGGGTGGTGTCGGAAGTGCTGTCGTCGAACGGCTCGACCTCGATGGGCAGCACCTGCGGCAGCACGCTGGCCCTGATGGACGCGGGCGTGCCGATCAAGGCGCCGGTGGCGGGTGTGGCGATGGGGCTCGTCACGGATGAGAGCGGCCGCTTCGCCATCCTGACCGACATCCAGGGCGTCGAGGACGCGCTGGGCGACATGGACTTCAAGGTGGCGGGCACGGCGAACGGCATTACCGCGCTGCAGATGGACATCAAAGTGCGCGGCATCACCGCCGAGATCCTGCGCCAGGCGCTGGCCCAGGCCCACGAGGGGCGGCAGTTCATTCTCGGCAAGATGCTGGAGGCGATCGGCGCGAGCCGGGCGGAGCTATCGCCCTACGCGCCGCGCATCACGAAGATCCAGATCCCGCCCGATCGCATCCGCGACATCATCGGCCCCGGCGGCAAGATGATCCGCAAGATCGTCGAAGACACGAAGTGTACGATCGACGTCGAGGACAACGGCACCGTGCTGATCGGCTCGACGAGTGCCGAGCGGGCGCAGAAGGCGATCGACATCATCCGCGGGCTGACCCGCGAGGTGGAGCCGGGCGGCATCTACACGGGCAAAGTCACGCGCACGATGGCATTCGGCGCCTTCGTGGAGATCCTGCCCGGCAAGGAGGGGCTCGTCCATATCTCCGAGCTGTCCAACCACCGGGTGAACCGCGTCGAGGACGCGGTCAACATCGGCGACGAGCTAACCGTGCTGGTCACTGAGATCGACCGCCAGGGACGCATCAACCTGTCGCGGCGGGCGCTGATGGAGCCGGCTGAGGGCGAGGAAGCGCCGGTCGGCGTCAGCGCCGGTGGGGAAGGCGAGGAGGGCGGTCCGCGAGGTGGCCCCAGCCGCGGGCCCAGCGGCCCGCGCGGCGGCTTCGGCGGGCCGAGCCGCGGCTTCAACGGCGGCGGGCGCGGCGGCTACGGCGGCGGCGAGCGCGGCCCGCGGCCCAGCGGCCCTGGCCGTGGGCCCGGCGGCCCGCGCGGCGGCGGCTTCGGCGGTCCCGACCGCGGGCCGCGGGGCGGCGGTCCCGGTGGGTCGCGGGGCGGCTACGGCGGCGGGCGCGACGGCGAGCGTCGCGGCCCCGAGCCGGGCAGCCGCATCTAAATCTAAGCATCTGACCTGAGTGGGTGTGGATGTTTGACTCGATCAACCCTTCACACCCACTCGGTCCACCAGCTGAGGACTAGCGATCGCCTATCGGCAAGCAGCCACCAGCTCGTTGGCGTCCAGCGGCTGGTGGCTGCTTGCTGTTGCGCGCGGGCGGAGCGGCGGTGAGCGAGGCGGAAATTCGGGTCGCGGTGGCCGGAGCGCGGGGGCGTGTGGGCCGTGAGGTCGTGCGCGCCATCGACGACGCGCCCGACCTGCGGCTGGTCGGAGGGCTGAGCCAGGTGGCCGGCGCGACCGTGGAGCGGCCCGGCGGCGCCAGCTTGGCCCTTCACACCGCGGTCGACGCGCTGCTGCACGACGCGCGGCCCGACGTGCTGGTGGACTTCACGCTTCCCGACGCCGCACTGCCGATCGCGCGCGCGGCCCTGCGGGCCGGCGTCGCCACGGTGATCGGAACGTCGGGGCTGGGCGCGTCGGAGTGCGCCGAGCTGGGGGCGCTTGCCGAGGCCGCCGGGGTGGGCGTGGCGGTCGTGCCGAACTTTGCGGTGGGCGCCGTCCTGTTGATTCACTTCGCGCGGCTGGCCAGCCGCTACTTCGGCGCGGCGGAGATCGTGGAGCTGCACCACGACGGGAAGGCGGACGCGCCCTCGGGCACGGCGCTGGCCACGGCGGAGGCGATGGCGCGAGCGCGCGGCGAGCCGTTCGCGGCCGACCGCACGACCAAGCGCACGCTCGCCGGGGCGCGGGGTGGTGAGGTGGAGGGCGTGCGGGTCCACAGCGTGCGGCTGCCCGGGCTCGTCGGGCACCAGGAGGTGCTGTTCGGCGGGCCGGGGCAGGTGCTGACGCTGCGGCACGACGCGACCTCGCGCGAGGCCTACGTGCCCGGCGTCCTATTGGCGGTGCGGGCCATCGGCGCGCATCGCGGCCTGGTGTATGGGCTGGACCCGTTACTGGGCCTCGGCTAAACTGTTGGCTGCCCCGAGCGGCTGTTTGCAGAAGGCAGGTGGGGCGTGCCTGGGTGTGGGAGCTGAGAGATCATGAGCGCTTTTCGGGTCGCGATTCTGGGCGCGACCGGGCTGGTGGGCCACGAGTTCCTGCGAATTCTGGAGGAGCGCCGCTTCCCGATCGCGGAGCTGCGCTTGCTGGCGTCCGACCGCTCGGCGGGCACGCGCCTGCCCTTCGCAGGCGAGGAGCTGCCCGTCGAGTCGGCCAGGTCGTCCTCCTTCCGCGGTATTGACTTCGCGCTGTTCTCGGCCGGCGGCGACGTGAGCAAGGCGCTCGCCCCGGCCGCCGCCGCCGCGGGAGCGATCGTGATCGACAACAGTGCTGCCTGGCGCATGGACCCGGCCGTGCCGCTGGTCGTGCCCGAGGTGAACCCCGCTGACGCTTACTCGCACACCGGAATCATCGCCAACCCGAACTGCTCGACGATCCAGATGGTCGTCGCGCTCAACCCGCTGCACCAGGTGAACTCGCTGCGGCGCGTGGTGGTGGACACGTATCAGAGTGTGTCAGGTACGGGGCGCGAGGCGGTGGAGGAGCTGGAGCTGCAGACGCGCCAGCTGCTGGCCGGCGAGGCGATCGAGCCGCGCGTCTATCCGCATCAGATCGCCTTCAACGTCCTGCCGCACATCGACATCTTCCTCGACAACGGCTACACGAAGGAAGAGTGGAAGATGGTCCAGGAGACGCGCAAGATCATGCACGTCCCGGACCTGCCCGTCTCGGCGACGACAGTGCGCGTGCCGGTGCCCGTGGGGCACTCCGAGGCGGTCCACGCGGAATTCACGCGGCCGATGACGCCGGCGGAGGCGCGTCAGGTCCTGGAGCATGCGCCGGGCGTGTACGTGATCGACGACCCGGTCGCGGCGCACTACCCACTCGCCAGCTACGCCGCGGGCCGGGATCAAGTCTTCGTCGGCCGCCTTCGGGCCGACGCCTCGCACCCGAACGGCCTGGCGATGTGGGTCGTGGCGGACAACCTGCGCAAGGGGGCGGCGCTCAACGCCGTGCAGATCGCGGAGTTGCTCGCGCGCCGGCATCTCGCCGGCGCCAGCAGTCCGGTGGTGGCGGGCCGAGGCGCGGCGGGCTGACCGCGCCCGGGGAAGCAGACCGTGGGAAGGGGACGGAGATGCCGGAGATCGGGCGGCTGCTGACGGCGATGGCGACGCCTTTCGACGCGGCCGGGCGCGTGGACTACGCGCGGGCGCGGCAGCTTGCGGAGGCCCTGGTGGCGTCGGGGTCGGAAGGCCTGGTGGTGGCCGGCACCACGGGCGAATCGCCGACGCTCACGCGCGACGAGAAGCTGCGGTTGTTCGGGGAGGTCCGCGAGGCGGTCGGGGATCGGGCGGCCGTGATCGCGGGCACCTGCAACTACTGCACGGCCGAGAGCATCGAGCTGAGCCGCGAGGCCGCCGAGATCGGCGTCACCGGCATCCTGGGCCCCGTGCCCTACTACAACAAGCCGCCGCAGGAAGGGCTGTACGCCCACTTCAAGGCGATCGCGGAGGCGGTGCCGTTGCCGCTCATCCTGTACAACATTCCCAGCCGGTCGGCCACGAACATGGTGCCGGCGACGACGATTCGCCTGAGCGTGATCGACAACATCGTCGGCGTGAAGGAAGCGAGCGGTGACCTGGAGGCCATTGGTCAGATCATCGACGGGACGCGCCCCGACTTCCGCGTCTGGAGCGGCAACGACGCCGACACGCTGCCGCTGCTCGCTATCGGCGGGTACGGCGTGATCAGCGTGACCAGCCACCTAGTGGGCCGGCAAATCCGGCAGATGATCGACCGCTTCCTGGCCGGCGACGTGGCGACCGCGGCCGCGATCCACCGCCGGCTACTCCCGCTCACGCGCGCCTGCTTCGTGACGACCAGTCCCAGCCCGCTCAAGTACGCCCTCGGCCGCGTCGGGTTCCCCGTGGGCGGCCTGCGCTTGCCGCTCGTCGAGGTGGACGAGCGGAGCGCCGCTGTCATGGACTCCGCGCTTGCCCCCCTCACGATCGATCTGCCCGTGGGTGCGGCGGTCTAGAACGTCGTCAACGGTCAAACGCGAGATGGTGGGGGAGCTGACCATCTCGCGTTTGACCGTTGCCCGTATTCGCCCCGATGCGCGCCCGGCATTGCCCCCGCTAGAAGGCGTAAACGAACATGAGGTCGTTGACGTTCGTCAGCGTGGGGCCGGTGCGGAGCAAGTCGTCCAGCGCGGCGAAGAAATGGTAGGCGTCGTTGCGGGCGAGGTAGTCGAGGGGGTCCAGCCCGAGCGCGGTGGCGCGCGCGAGCGACGTGCCGTCGGCCCACGCCCCGGCGGCGTCGGTTGGGCCGTCGCCGCCGTCGGTGGCCGCGCTCAGCACCAGCACGTCGGCGAGGCCGGCCAGGTCGGGCAGCGCCCCGAGCGCGACCTCCTGGTTACGTCCGCCGAGCCCGGCGCCGCGCACGGTCACCGTGGTTTCCCCGCCCAGCACGAGGCAGGCGGGGCGTGGCAGCGGTCGGCCGTGGTGGGCTAGCTCGCGGGCGAGCGCGCCCAGCACGCGGCCGACCTCGCGCGCCTCGCCCTCGACGTAAGTAGAGAGGAGCAGCGTGTGCAGTCCGAGGGCGCACGCGCGCGCGGCAGCGGCCTCGGCGGCCAGCCCGTTGCTGCCGATCACCGCGTGGCGCACGCGTGCGAAGGCCGGATCGCCAGGCTTGGGCGTCTCCGCGGCTTCGCCTGCCAGGCCGGCCCGCAGGTGGGCGGCGACGGAAGCCGGGACGCGGTCCCACAGGTCGTGGCGCGTGAGTACCGCCGCAGCGTCGGCGAAGGTCGTCGGGTCGGGCGCGAACGGCCCGGAGGCGATCACGTCGAGCGGGTCGCCCAGCACGTCGGACAGGACGAGGACGAGCACGGTGGCCGGGGCCGCGAGCCGCGCCAGGCCGCCGCCTTTCACCAGCGACAGGTGCTTGCGGACGGTGTTCACCTCGCGGATGGCCGCGCCCGCCCGCAGCAGCAGGTCTGTCGTCGCCTGCAGCGCGGCAAGGTCGACGCCGGGGACCGGCTGCGCCAGCAGGGCCGAGCCGCCGCCGGAGAGGAGGACGAGCAGCAGGTCGTCCGCGCCTAGGTCGCGGACCAGCGCGAGCGCCTCGGCCGTCGCGGCCAGCCCGCGCGCGTCGGGGACCGGGTGGCCGGCCTCGCGTAGGGTGATGCGGGCGGTCGGCACGGCGTAGCCGTCCTTGACGACGACCAGGCCCTGGTCGAGCCGATCGCCGAGGAGCGGTTCGACGGCGGCGGCCATGGCGCCGCTGGCCTTGCCGGCGCCGATCACGCGCAGGCGGCGGTAGCTGGCGAGGTCGTAGGGGGCGTCGTCCACGAGGAGGCGGGCGCCCTCGCGGCGCAGGTGGCGGCTGATGGCCGCGTCGGGCGCGACGGCCGCGAGCGCGGCGGCAAACACATCGCGGGCGATCTGGCGCTGCTCGTCGGTCATGGCCCGTTGCTCGCCCTGGGGTGGTGGGCACCCCGCCAGAGTAGCTGATAGACTTCCATAGCGCCCCGCACACTGGAGGTGACATGACCCGTCTGCTCGATCGGATCGAGAGCCCGGCCGATTTGCGCCCGCTGACGCCCGCGCAGCTGCAGCAGGTCGCCGCCGAGATCCGCGCGGAGCTGCTGACGACCGTTCCCCGCACGGGCGGTCATCTTGCCTCCAATCTAGGCACCGTCGAATTGACTATAGCGCTCCACCGCGTGTTCGACAGTCCTACCGACAAATTGGTCTGGGACGTCGGCCACCAGGCCTATCCGCACAAGCTGCTGACCGGCCGCGCGCGGCGGTTCCATACGCTGCGTCAGCAGCACGGGCTGGCGGGCTTCCTTTCGCGCGACGAGAGCCCCCACGATCAGTTCGGCGCAGGCCACGCCGGCACCTCGATCTCGGCGGCGCTCGGCATGGCGGTCGCGCGGGACCTCGCCGGGGAGCGCCACCACGTCGTGGCCATTATCGGCGACGGGGGGCTCACGGCCGGGATGGCGCTCGAGGCGCTGAACCACGTCGGGCATTCCGGCACGCGGCTGATCTTGATACTGAACGACAATCAGATGTCCATCGCGCCGAACGTCGGGGCGCTCGCGCGCATGTTCAACCGCCTGCGGCCCGGCTACCACTGGGCTAAAGAGGAGGCCGAGCACGTCGTGACCCGCCTGCCGCTCGGCCCGCTCGCCTGGGAGGTCGGCAAGCGCGTGAAGCGGGGCGTGAAGAGCGCCGTGCTGCCGACGGTGCTTTGGGAGGAGCTAGGCTTTACCTACGTCGGTCCGGTGGACGGCCACGACGAGGCCGACGTCGAGTCGGTGCTGCGCTTCGTGCGCGACAACTGCGAGGGGCCAACCCTGGTCCACCTGCTCACGGTGAAGGGCAAGGGCTACGAGCCGGCGGAGGCGGACCCGGTGAAGCTGCACGGCGTCTCGCCGCCGACCAGCGCGCCGGCGACGGCGCCGACGTACACGCAGGTCTTTGGCCAGGCGCTTGGGCAGGCGATGCGCGCGGACGAGCGCGTGGTGGCGATCACGGCCGCGATGCCCGACGGGACCGGCCTCTCGCCGCTCATGCGGGAGTTCCCGCGCCGCGTGTTCGACGTGGGGATCTGCGAGCAGCACGCCGTGACCTTTGCCGCGGGCCTGGCGACGCAGGGCCGGTTGCCGGTAGTGGCGATCTACTCGACGTTCTTGCAGCGCGCCTACGACCAAGTGATTCACGACGTCTGCGTGCAGAACCTGCCGGTGGTGCTTGCCCTGGACCGCGCGGGCATCGTGGGCGACGACGGCAAGACCCACCAGGGCGTGTTCGACTTGGCCTACCTGCGCGCGCTGCCGAACATGGTGGTCGCGGCGCCGCGCGACGAGAACGATCTGCAGCACCTCGTTCACACGGCGGTCGACCACGTGGCCAACGGACGGGGGCCGATCGCGCTGCGGTACCCGCGCGGTGCCGGCACGGGCGTGGCGCTCGACCCGGAGCCGCGCGTGCTTCCTCTCGGGCAGGGGGAGCTGCTGCGCGACGGGCGCGACCTAGCGATCGTCGCGCTGGGCAACACCGTGGCAGCGGCGCTCGAAGCGAGCGAGCTGCTGGCCCGCCAGGGCGTCTCATGTGCCGTGGCGGACGCGCGGTTCGTGAAGCCGCTGGACGAGGCCCTGATCCTCGACCTCGCCGGACGGGTGGGCGGGATCGTGACCGTCGAGGAGCACGCGGCGAGTGGCGGCTTCGGCAGCGCCGTGCTGGAGCTGCTTGCCGCGCACAAGAGCCGGGTGCCGGTCGAGGTGATCGCCGTGCCGGATGAGTTCGTCGAGCACGGCAAGCAGAGCGAGCTACGGGCGACCTACGAGCTGGACGCGCCGGGCATCGCGCGGCGAGCGCTGGCCGCCTTCCCGCGGCTGGCGGTGGCGCCGGTCGGCCGCGCCGCCGCCAGCTAGCGGCCGCCAAGCACTGGCACGACGCGAAGGGGCGGGCCACCTGGCCCGCCCCTGGCGATTGCTCGCCGCCAGCACCTCAGTCCGCGCTGGCGGAACCCGCGGCCGCCGGGACCTTTTCTTCCTCGCTCGCCTCCGCTTCAGGCTCGGGCGGGGGCGCCTTGCGCGCGCTGGCCGGCATCAGGCCGGCCTCGATGGCGGCCTCCGGCCAGGCGCTCGGCGGCGTCTTGCCCATTTTCTCGACGCCGCTCATGATCCAGTGCATGTTGGCATCGTTCTCGGGCGTGCCGGGCACGAGCAGCCGCGCCATCGGCCAGAGCAGGTCGGCGCGGTTGTACGACGCCATCTCGAAGCCGGCCGTCATGGTGAGCGCGTCGAACGGGCAGGCTTCGACACACATGCCACAGTAGATGCAGCCGCCCGCCTCGATGTCGAAGCGATCCAGCAGCTTGCGGCCGTCGGCGCCCCGGTGGGAATCGATGTGGATCACGCCCACGGGGCAGGCCGAGGCGCAGATTGCGCAGGCCACGCAGCGCGCGTCGCCGCTGTCGATGTCGTAGACCAGGCGGGGCAAGCCGCGGAAGCCGACCGACAGCGGCAGCCGCTGCTCGGGGTACTGGACCGTGACCGGGTCGCTCAAGGCACGGAAGAAGTGCTTGAGCGTGGTCCACATGCCATTGGCGATTCCCGACATGGCTTACCTTCCCTATCCAGTGTGCGGCCAACCTATCCGGTTAGCGCAACCCGCGTGCCGGCGTTTGGCCGCTGTCGCGCGCTAACGGTCGACCTCGCCCATCACGATGTCGATGCTGCCGAGGATCACGACGACGTCGGCTACCTTGTGCCCGATCAGCAGCGGCGCGAGCGCCGTTAGGTTGATGAAGCTGGGTGGCCGAATGTGGACGCGGTACGGCTCGACTTTGCCGTCGGCCTGCACGTAAAAGCCCAGCTCCCCCTTCGGGCTCTCGGTGCGGGCGTAGGCGGAGCCGCGTGCCGGGCGGAACAGCCGTGGCAGCTTCGCCTTGATCTCGCCCGCCGGCAGGTCGCGGATGGCCTGCTCCAGAATGCGGACGCTCTGCCGCATCTCGGCGATGCGCACCATGTAGCGGTCGTAGCAGTCGCCGTTATAGCGCACGGGAATGTCGAACTCGAAGCGGTCGTAGATACCGTACGGCTCGGCGCGGCGCACGTCGTACTGCACGCCGCTGGCGCGCAGCACCGGCCCCGTGACGCTGTAGGCCACCGCCAGCTCAGGCGGCAGGATGCCCACGTTGCGGGTGCGCGCCAGGAAGATCTCGTTGTTCGTCAGCAGGCGCTCGTACTCGTCGATGCGCTCGGGCATGATCTGGACGAACTCGCGGATCGCCTCCACGCCGTCCTCGGGGATGTCGCGGCTCACGCCGCCGTAGCGGATGTAGCTGACGGTGAGACGCGCGCCGCAACACATCTCATAGATGTCCATGATGCGCTCGCGCTCCCGAAACGTGTACAGGAGCGGCGTGAAGAACGTGCCTACGTCGGCGGCGAAGGTGCCGATTGCCACCAGGTGCGCGGCGATCCGCTGCAGCTCGCACATGAGGACGCGGACGTACTGCGCGCGCTCGGGCACCTCGATGCCGGCGAGCCTCTCGAGGGCCAGGGCATAGGGCAGGTTGGTGGACATCGGCGCCAGGTAGTCGAGGCGATCGGTGAAGACGACATCCTGCAGGTACGTCCGCGTCTCGCACAGCTTCTCGACCGAGCGGTGCAGGTAGCCCATGACCGGCCGCGCGGCCACCACCGTCTCGCCGTCGATGGTGAGGATCAGGCGGAAGACGCCGTGCGTGCTGGGGTGCTGCGGCCCCATGTTGATCGTCAGGAGGTCGCCCTCGCGGGTGCGCTCCTCGGCGGAGGCGAAGGGAATCGCGACGGCCATGAGCTTACTCCCTGATACCTGCTCGTCTAATTATCCCACAGCGCCAGGGGTCGGTCAAAACGCCTGCGGGGCGGTGGCGGCTGCACGTCTGACGGGGCGCCGGTTGACAACGGCCCGGCGCCCCGCTACGCTGAATTGACGATATATCGCGATGGGGGAGGGGCGGTGGGCAGGCAGTGGTTCGCGTCCGACCCACCCCGGCAACGCCGCTTCGAGAAGGGGGATCTCAAGTACGTGATTCTGGGCCTCATCGCCGAGCGCCCCCGGCACGGCTACGACGTCATGCGCGCGCTGGAAGAGCGTTTCGGCGGCCTCTACACGCCGAGCCCGGGCGCCGTCTACCCCACGCTGCAACTGCTCGAAGACCAGGGCTACGTGCGCGCGCAGGCGCAGGACGGCAAGCGGGTCTACGCCATCACCGACGAAGGCCGTCGCTTCCTGGCCGAGCGCGAGCACGTGGTCGCGGACATCCGCGGGCGGGTGGGCGCGTGGTTCGATCCCAACTTCCGCGCCGAGGTGCAGGCGACGATGCACGAGCTGCGGGACCTGGCGCGGCTGCTGGGGCGCGGCGCCCGCGCGCGGCGGCTCGACGCCGACCGCCTGCGCCGCGTGCGCGCGGTGCTCGCGCGGGCGCGGGCCGACCTCACGGCCATTCTGGACGAGGGCGGCGGGCGGTAAGGGGCCGGCCACCTGGGCGAGAGGACGGCCCTACCCCCAGGCCCCCCTCGCGCTGCGGGAACGGGAAAGGAACGACCCCGGTCCACCGAGCCTGAAGCCCGCGGTGCGAATAGGCGACGACCCCGGAGAGCGCGAGCGGCGCTGCCAGGTCACGGATGGGGCTCGGCGTCGGCCAGGAAGTCGAGGACGGCGCGGGCGAGGGCCGCGGGGTGGCTGGCGTGGACGGCGTGCGCCGCACCCTACCTGCACGGGCTCAACCATCCTGAAGACCCGTGGAGATACGCCGATAGCAGACCCGTTGCCATTATAGAACGCTTGTACTACGATGATGCCATGAGTCGCGTCGAATGCGTGGAGGTCGACTGCAAGAGCGCGCTGAACCGCGTGCAGGGGATGCCGTTCAAGTGGTCGGTGAACCCGTATAGCGGCTGCTCGCACAGCTGCCACTACTGCTACGCGCGCGCTTACTATGCGCGCGCCGAGCACGGCAACGCGGACCGCGACTTCGAGACGCGCATCTACGTGAAGCGCAACATGCCACGCCTGCTGGCCGCGGAGCTGGCGCGGCCGGCGTGGCGCGGCGAGTCGGTCGCACTGGGCACCGCGACCGATTGCTACCAGCCCATCGAGGGGCGCTACCGCCTGACCCGCGCCTTGCTGGAAGTGCTGCTCGCGTACCGGAACGCGGCCAGCCTGGTGACCAAGGCGCCGCTCGTGCTGCGCGACCTGGACCTATGGGCGGCGCTCGCGCGGGCGGCGAAGGTCCGCATTTACTTCACTATCACGACGCTCGATCCCGTCGTCTGGCGAGAGATCGAGCCCGGGACTCCCAACCCGCGGCGGCGTCTAGAAGCGGTCCGGCGTTTGAACGCCGCGGGCGTCCCCACTGGTGTCTTGCTCGCCCCGATCTTGCCGGGCATCACGGACTCGGAGGCGTCGCTCGAGGCCGTGGTGGCGGGTGCGGCCGAGCACGGCGCGGCGTATCTCGGGGCGGCGCCGCTGCGGCTGGCGCCGGGCGTGCGCGAGCATTACCTGCGCTTCGTCGGCGCGGCACGGCCGGCGCTGCTGCCGCGCTACGAGCGCGCCTACAGCGGCACCTACGCGCCGCCGGACTACGCGGCCCGGCTGACCGAGCGCGTGGACCGACTGCGCGCCCGCTATGGCTTCGGCGTGGACGCGATGCGGGAGCGGTCGACGCGGCCCGCGCCGGCGCCGGCCGCCCCGCCCCGTGCACGCCGAGCCAGCCCACAGCTTGCGCTGCCGCTGGGCTAGGCGGCACACCCCTTGCACTGGCGGCGCGCAGCACTGCCCCTGCCCTGCCACGTCAAGCTCGCGCTGAGGAGCAGTTGATGCCCCCAACGGTCTCCGCCGGCCGTCCGCACCCGCTCGGCGCCACTTGGGATGCCCAGCGCAACGGCACGAACTTCGCCGTATTCTCGGAGCACGCGAGCCGCGTCGAGGTGTGCCTGTTCGACGAGCCGTGGGGGCCGGAGCTGGCCCGCGTGCCGCTCGCCAAACGGACGTACCACGTGTGGCACGGGTTCCTGCCAGGCGTCGGCCCCGGCCAGCTGTACGGCTATCGCATCCACGGCCCGTACGCGCCGCGCCTCGGCCACCGCTTCAACCCCGCCAAGCTGCTCATCGACCCCTACGCCAAGGCGATCGCCGGCCGGGTCGATTGGAGCAAGCCAGTGTTCGGCTATCGCTTCGGCCGTCGCAGCGAGGACCTGACCCGCGACGTCCGCGACTCCGCGGCTGGCGTGCCGAAGAGCGTGGTCGTGGACCCGGTATTCGACTGGGGCGAGGACCGCCGGCCGAACGTGCCGTGGAACGACACGATTATCTACGAGACGCATGTGAAGGGCCTCACCGCGCGCCATCCCGACGTGCCCGTGGAGCTGCGCGGCACTTACGCGGGCTTGGCCAGTCCGCCCGTGGTGGACTACCTGCGCGCGCTCGGGGTGACGGCAGTCGAGTTGTTGCCCGTTCATCACTTCGTCAACGACAAGTTTCTGGTCGATCGGGGCCTGACGAACTACTGGGGCTACAACTCGATCGGCTATTTCGCGCCCGAATCGCGCTACTCCTCCGCCGGCGAGGGCGGCGGGCAGGTCAACGAGTTCAAGGCGATGGTCAAGGCCCTCCACGCGGCGGGGCTGGAGGTGATTCTCGACGTGGTCTACAACCACACGGCCGAGGGCAATCACCTGGGGCCCACGCTCTGCTTCCGCGGCGCCGACAATTGGGTGTATTACAATCTCGTGCCCGGCAACCCCCGCTACTATATGGACTCTACCGGCACGGGCAACACGCTGAACGTCCACGTCGCCCAGACGCTCAAGCTGATCGCGGACAGCCTGCGCTACTGGGTGCAGGAGATGCACGTGGACGGCTTCCGCTTCGACCTCGCGGTCACGCTGGCCCGCGAGCCGCAGGGCTACGACAAGGGGGCTGGCTTCTTTGACATCCTCCACCAGGACCCCGTGCTCTCACAAGTAAAGCTCATCGCCGAGCCGTGGGACGTGGGCGACGGCGGCTATCAAGTCGGCAACTTCCCCATCCTGTGGAGCGAGTGGAACGGCCGCTACCGGGACAACGTGCGGCGGTTCTGGAAGGGCGACGAGGGGCAGATGCCCCAGCTCGCGTCGGGGCTGACCGGCAGCAGCGATCTCTATCAAGCGGGAGGTCGGGGACCAACGGCCAGCATCAACTTCGTCACCGCCCACGACGGGTTCACGCTGCGCGACCTCGTCTCGTACAACGAGAAGCACAACGAGGCGAACGGCGAGAACAACCAGGACGGCGCGAACGACAACGAGTCGTGGAACTGTGGCGCCGAGGGGCCGACGGACGACGTGAAGGTGAACGCGCTGCGCGCGCAGCAGCGGCGGAACTTCCTGGCGACGCTCTTCCTGTCGCAGGGGGTGCCGATGCTGCTCGGCGGCGACGAGATCGGTCGCACGCAGCAGGGCAACAACAACGCCTACTGCCAGGACAACGAGCTGAGCTGGTACGACTGGGACCTGGACGACGAGCGGCGCGCGCTGCTGGAATTCACGCGGCGGCTGATCGCGCTCCGCAAGGAGTACCCGGCCCTGCGGCGTCCCGATTTCCTGCGCGGCGTCTTCCTGCCGGATGCCGACGTGAAAGACCTGACCTGGGTGAAGCTCGACGGCACGGAGATGACCGACGCCGAATGGGGCGACCCCGCGGCGCGCTCGCTGGGGATGCGCATCGTGGGCGGGGCCGCCGACGGCGCCGCCGCGGACGACCCGGCGGCAGGCACGTTGCTGGTGCTGGTGAACGCCTACCACGACGAGCTACCGTTCGTGCTGCCCGAGGCCGGCGCCGAGAGCACGCAATGGCAGGTGCTGCTCGACACGCGGAGCACCGCCCCGCCCAACGACGACGATGGCCCGACGATCTACGACGTGGGTGACGAGTACCCGCTCGGGGCGCGCTCGCTCGCCCTCCTGTGCCGCGTTCCTCCCGAAGAGACGACCGAGTGGGCGCCTCCCCCCGCGCCGCGCCCGCGCGAGTGGCCGGTGCGTCCGGCTCTACCGCGGAAACCATAGCGCGCTCGACGCGCCAGGCGCATAAGTTGGAGCTACTGTAACGCACTTTAGAAAGCTATTGGCTTTATCGGCAGGACTCGCATACCATCGAGAGGAATCGGCGGCCCGACGAAGCCGGGTGCGGCCACGATGGACGGTAACGAGTCGATGGCGACAGCCACGCGATCGAGCGCGATAGCACTGGCGGAGACGCTACAGGGGCGGCTGGTGTTCCTCGACGGCGCGATGGGCACGATGCTCCAGCGCGAGCGCCTCGGCGAGGACGAGTTCCGGGGCGCGCGGCTGCGCGATCATGTCGCGCCACTGCAGGGCAACTTCGAGGTGCTCTGCCTGACGCAGCCCGCGGTCGTCGAGCGCGTGCACCGGCAGTACCTCGAAGCGGGCGGCGACATCCTGCGCACCAACACCTTCAATGCCAACGGCATCTCGCAGGCCGAGTACGGGCTGCAGGACCGCGTGCGCGAGCTGAACCTGGCGGCGGCGGCGCTGGCGCGCGGCGTGGCGACCGAGTTTCAGGCCCGGCACCCGGAGCGCCCCGTGTGGGTCGCGGGGGCCATTGGGCCGACGCCGCGCACCGCGTCGATCTCGCCCGACGTGGCGAACCCTGCCTATCGGGCCGTGACGTTCGACCAGCTCGTGGCGGTCTACCGCGAGCAGGCGGAGGCGCTGGTCGACGGCGGCGTGGACCTGCTGCTGCTCGAAACGAGCTTCGACACCCTGAACATGAAGGCGGGCATCTACGCCATCCGCCGCTACTTCGCGGAGGCCGGCATCGAGCTGCCGGTGGTGCTGTCGGCCACGATCGCCGACGCCTCGGGGCGCACCCTATCGGGCCAGACGGCCGAGGCGTTCTACAACTCGGTGCGCCATGCCCGGCCGCTCGCGGTCGGCCTGAACTGCGCGCTGGGGGCTGCGGAGATGCGTCCCTACGTGCAGGAGTTGGCCGACAGGGCAGAGTTTTACCTGGGCTGCTACCCCAACGCCGGCCTGCCGAACGCGATGGGCGAGTACGATCAGTCGCCCGACGAGTTCGCCACGGTCATGGCCGAGTTCGCCGCCGCCGGCTGGACCAACCTGCTGGGCGGCTGCTGCGGCACAACGCCCGAGCACATTCGCCAGCTGGTGGCGGCCGTGCGTGACCTCGCGCCGCGCGTGCCGCCGCGACCGCTGCCGGCGCCGCGCTACGCGGGCCTGGAGCCGCTGAACGCGACGCCCGACCAGGGCTTCCTGGTGATCGGCGAGCGCACGAACGTCACCGGCTCGCCGAAGTTCAAGCAGCTCGTGCTGGCGGGCGACTACGAGGGCGCGCTCGGCGTGGCGCTGCAGCAGGTGCGGGCCGGCGCGAACGTGCTCGACGTGAACTTCGACGAGGCGCTGCTGGACGGGGAGGCGGCGATGACCCGCTTCCTGAACCTCGTCGCGGCCGAGCCGGAGATCGCGCGCATCCCGATCATGGTCGACAGCTCGCGCTGGTCGGTGCTGGTGGCCGGGCTGAAGTGCTTGCAGGGCAAGGGGATCGCCAACTCGATCAGCCTCAAGGAGGGCGAGGCGGTCTTTCTGGAGCAGGCGCGCGAGCTGCAGCGGCTCGGCGCCGCCGTCGTGGTCATGGCCTTCGACGAGGAGGGGCAGGCCGCGACGCGCGAGCGGAAGGTGGCGGTCTGCCAGCGGGCCTACCGGCTGCTGGTCGAGGAGGCCGGCTATGAGCCGTGCGACATCATCTTCGACCCGAACATCCTGACCGTCGGCACGGGCATCGAGGAGCACAACAACTACGCCGTCGACTTCATCGAGGCGGTGCGCGACATCAAGCGGCTGTGCCCTGGGGCGCGGGTGAGCGGCGGCGTCAGCAACATCTCGTTCTCGTTCCGTGGCAACAACTCCGTGCGCGAGGCGATGCACTCGGCATTCCTGTACCACGCGATCCGCGCCGGGCTGGACATGGCGATCGTGAACGCGGGCATGCTGACGGTGTACGAGGACATCCCGCTGGACCTGCGCGAGCGGGTCGAGGACGTGCTGCTGAACCGGCGGCCCGACGCGACCGAGCGCCTGCTGGCTTTCGCGGAGGGCTACCGCTCGGCCGAGAAGACGAAGACGCGCGACCTGGCCTGGCGGGACGGCAGCGTTGGCGAGCGCATCACCCACGCGCTGGTGCAGGGGCTGACGGAGTTCATCGAGGCGGACGTCGAGGAGGCGCGACAGCAGTACGCGTCGCCGCTGGAGGTCATCGAGGGGCCGCTGATGGACGGCATGCGCGTCGTCGGCGACCTGTTCGGCGCGGGGAAGATGTTCCTGCCGCAGGTCGTGAAGAGCGCGCGGGTGATGAAACAGGCGGTAGCGTACCTGGAGCCGTACATGGAGGCGGAGAAGCAGCGGCGGCAGGACACGTCGACGCGCGCCCGCATCGTGCTGGCCACCGTGAAGGGCGACGTCCACGACATCGGCAAGAACATCGTCGGCGTGGTGCTGGCGTGCAACGGCTACGAGGTGATCGACCTTGGCGTGATGGTGCCAGCCGAGCGCGTGCTGGCGGTGGCACGCGAGCAGCGCGCGGCGGCGATCGGGCTGTCGGGGCTCATCACGCCGTCGCTCGACCAGATGGCCCACGCGGCGAGCGAGCTGCAGCGCGAGGGCTTCGACGTGCCGCTGCTGATCGGCGGGGCGACGACGAGCGCGGCGCACACGGCCGTGAAGATCGCGCCGCAGTACGAGCAGCCGGTCGTCCACGTGCAGGATGCGTCGCGGGTGGTCGGCGTGGTGGCAAAGCTGCTGAACCCGCAGACGCGCGAGGCGTTGGCCCGCGAGGTGGCGGCCGAGCAGGAGCAGCGCCGCGCGGCCTTCGCGCGCAAGAACGCGCGGCCGCTCGTCAGCCTGCGCCAGGCGCGGGCCAACCGACTGGCCGTCGACTGGGCGGCCGCGCCGATCGAGCGGCCCGCGTTCCTGGGCACGCGCGCGCTCGCGCCGCTGCCGCTCGACCGGCTGGTGCCGTATATCGACTGGACGCCGTTCTTCCACGTCTGGGAGCTGCGCGGGCGCTACCCGGAGATCCTGGACGACGCGACGCTGGGAGCCGAGGCGCGGCGGCTGTTCGCCGATGCACAGCACCTGCTGGCGGACATCGTGCACTATCAGCGCTTCCAGGCGCGAGCGGTCTACGGCTTCTTCCCGGCCAACAGCGACGGCGACGACATCCGCATCTACACGGACGACTCGCGCGGCGAGGTGCGCGCGGTGCTGCACACCCTGCGGCAGCAGATCCGCAAGGAGAACGGCGGCCCCAACCTGGCGCTGGCCGACTACGTGGCGCCGCTGGACTCGGGGCGGCTGGACTACGTGGGCGGCTTCGTGGTTACGGCGGGGCTGGGCGCCGACGAGCTAGTGCGGCACTTCAAGGCGCGCGGCGACGACTACACGGCGATCATGGCCGAGGCGCTGGCCGACCGGCTAGCCGAGGCCGGCGCGGAGTACCTGCACGCGGAAGCGCGGTGCGCGTGGGGCTACGGCCGCGACGAGCGGCTCAGCCACGACGACCTGCTGCGCGAGCGCTATCGCGGCATCCGGCCGGCGCCCGGCTATCCGGCGCAGCCGGACCACACGGAGAAGCGCGTGCTGTTTGACCTGCTGGACGCCGAGGCGCGGACGGGCGTGGCGCTCACGGAGAGCTACGCCATGTGGCCGGCCGCGTCCGTGAGCGGCCTGTACTTCGCGCATCCCGACGCGCGCTACTTCGCCGTCGTCTACCTCGGCCGCGACCAGATCGAGGACTACGCGCGGCGCAAGGGCCAATCGGTCGCGGAGACCGAGCGATGGCTCGCGCCGTATCTCGCCTACGAGCCGTCCGCGTCGTAGGCTTCGGGCGGCTCGTCGCGGAGCCAGGCGGCGAGGTCGGGAGGCAGCGGCACCAGCGTGACGTCGCGGGGACGCTCGCGGTCGATGCGCTGCCAGCCGCGCACCTCGTGGCCCTCGGCCACGCGCTCCTCCCCTCGCCAGACGGTGTGCTCTAGGCGGAAGGCGCGGGTGCGGACCTCCCCCACGGCCGTCTCGATCGTCAGCTCGTCGTCGTAGAGGACGGGCGCCAGGAAGCGCCCGTGGGCCTCGATCACCGGCAGCCCCACGCTCTCGCGGCGAAACAGCTCGCCGAACGGCATGCCCCAGCCCCGCAACAGCTCCAGCGTGCCGACGGCGAACCAATCGAAGAAATTGGGGTAGTAAACGATCCCCGCAGGGTCCGCCTCGCCCCAGCGCACGCGCACGGTGGTCCGAGAGCGACGCACGACTCCTCCTTCTTCCCGCGACCAGCTCAGGTTGCTCGCAGGCCGCGCACCACCTGCCGGCCGAACGCCACGACGGCCACGCTCCACGCGGCACAGGCGAGCGCGGCGAACCCGACGGCGAGCGCGTGGAGGAACCACAGGCCCGTCGCCTCCGCGAGCAGCAGCGTGCCGGCCGCGTACATGCCGATGGGGAACACCATGCCCCAGTACTGTGGGTCGTAGGCGAGCGGCAGGCGCTTGTAGGCGTGGCGCCAGACGCCGACGACGACCAGCAGCGGGATCCACCAGGTGCCGAAGACCCAGAACAGCAGGGCGAGCCCGGCCACGAACGGCACGAGCAGTCGCAGGAAGTCCCACTGCCCCGCCAGCACGACCAGCCGCGAGCCGGCCAGGGCGGTGATGGCCAGCGCGCCCATGTTGATCCAGTACGGGGGCGCCAGGCCCGTGGGCGTCATCGGCAAGAACGTCCAGCGGTAGAAGATCAGCGCGATGATGAGGACGTACAGCATGCACCCGAGCAGGAAGGTGCAGAGGGCCGCGAACAGGACGGTCCGCGGCTCGGGCGGGAAGTAGGTCGCGATGACCGAGCCGAGCACCGACAGCGACTCGGTCGAGACGACCAGGAGCAGCCAGGTGCCGTTGATGCCCGCCGCGAGCGACGGCTTGTTCTGGCGCAGCGTCACGGCGGCCATGAACGTGTACATGAGGCCGGCCCAGAGGATCCAGGCGAGGCCCCAGAGGGCGATCGCCAGGGGGTAAGCGGGCGTGAGGACGGCGATCTGGCTGCCGACCAGGCACGTGGCCGCTACACTCGTGAAGTAGGCGCCGCCGGTCGTGTGGCTCGTCAGCTCGCGGCGCACGCGCCCGGGGAACCAGCAGGCGCGCGCCAGGGTCAGCGCCCAGAGGGCGGGGTAGGCCACGAGGTTGATAGCGAACAGGGCATTCGCGACGAGGTCGACGCCCAGCACGCCGGTCGCGGTGGATATAATCCCGGTGGCCATGACAAAGGCGAAGTAGCCCGGGTACAGTTCCTCGGCTACCGCCCGCAACCGCGACCTCGCGCTCCCCACGATTCCTCCGATGCGCCCCCGCTGCCCCGGCACACGGCGCGGCGCCGCGCACGACGTGCCAGCGCGGATTCTGCACGATGCGGGCGGCTCACACAAGCGCCAGCGCGGCGGGTCGCGCAGCCGGCCGCCGGGGGCGGTCCGCCACGCGCGCTGGGCGGCAAGGCGGGCGTCGTGGCCCGGCGTCTGCACTATTTCACAACGCGAAGGAACGCCCGCGGCGCCTCGTGGCGAGGGGGGTGAGCGTGCGCCGGCGCGGGGCGAGCGAGCGGAAAGGCACACTATGGGCTTAGCGAGACAACTCGGCCACCGGACGTTTTCGTCGCTGAAGATTCGCAACTACCGACTGTACTTCACGGGCCAGGCGATCTCCTTGTCAGGGACCTGGATGCAGAGCATCGGGCAGGCCTGGCTCGTGCTCCAGCTGACCGGCTCGGGCACGGCGCTCGGGACGGTCACGGCGATGCAATTTCTGCCGATCCTATTGTTCGGCCCCTGGGGGGGCGTGATCGCGGACCGCTACCCCAAGCAGAAAATCCTGTACGTGACCCAGTCCGCGGCCGGCGTCCTGGCCTTGGCGCTCGGCGTGCTCGTGGCGACCGGCCGGGTTCAGCTGTGGATGGTGTACGGGCTCGCGCTCGGCCTTGGGCTAGTCAACACGATCGACAACCCAACGCGGCAGACGTTCGTCGTGGAGATGGTGGGGCAAGACGCGCTCCCCAACGCGGTAGCCCTGAACTCCGCGGAGATCAACCTGGCGCGAGTGGTGGGCCCGGCGATCGGGGGCGCCATCATCGCCGCGCTGGGGCTGGCGTCCTGCTTCATCCTCAACGGGCTGTCATACGCGGCCGTGCTGGTGGTGCTGTGCATGATGCGGCCGAGCGAGCTGCGGCCGGCGCCGCTGGTGCGGCGGGCGCGGGGGCAGGTGCTGGAGGGGCTGCGCTACGTCCGGTCGTCACGCGTCCTGCTGACGACGCTGGTGATGATGACGATCATCGGCATGCTGGCCTACGAGTTCTCGGTGAGCCTGCCGCTGCTCGCGGAGTTCACGTTCGGCGGCAACGCGAGCAGCTATGCGGCACTGACCGCGTCGATGGGCCTCGGCTCGGTTATCGGCGGGGTATTCATCGCCAGTCGGCGACACGTGGGGCCGCAGATGCTGGCGGGGGCGGCGCTGCTGTTCGGTTTAGTGATTCTAGGGGCGGCGGTGGCGCCCAACCTGCCGCTGGCGATGGCAGCGCTCGTGCTGGTCGGTATCTTCTCGATCAACTTCACCTCGCTGGGCAACGTCACCATGCAGCTGACCAGCCCGCCGGCCATGCGCGGGCGCGTGATGGCGCTATGGACGGTGGCCGTAATGGGCTCGACGCCGATCGGCGGGCCGATCATTGGCTGGGTCGGCGAGCACGTCGGGCCGCGCTGGGCGCTAGGGGTAGGCGGTGTGGCGGCGATCGTGGCGGCGGGCCTGGGAGCCTGGATGCTGCGGGAGCTGACGCGCGCGCCGGCTGAGGAGGCTACCACCAGGCCGGTGGGCGAGCCACTGGCCGATCGGGAGCCGGCGGAGCACGCCGCCTGAGCGGGCGCCGCGCCGGCCACGCGGCGGGCAGCGATGCGCTGGCGCCCACCGCCCAACGATTGACACCGCCTGCGTCCGGTGCCATGATGAGCCCACTCGGGGTGGGAGCGGATTTCTGCGGCGCCGGGTCGCGACGATCGTCGCCGCGGGACCGCTCCACGGTACGCCGTCGATCGGGCCGGACGTGGAGGAGCCAGCCATGGCAGCGCAGCAGACGATCCTTGTGGCGACGATCGGCCAGGGTGTCATGCGGAGCGAAGACTCGGGCGCGTCGTGGGCGCGGGTGCGCGGCGGGCTGCACGCCGAAGCGATGGTCAGAGAGCTGCTGCGGGACCCGGGGGCGCCCGGCCGCGTCTACGCGGCCACGGACCGTGGGCTGTACCGCAGCGACGACGCCGGGGCGCACTGGTCGCTGGTCGATTCGCCGCTGTGCGAGCACGCTGTGTGGGCGGTTGCGCAGAACCCCACGGACCCCAACGTACTGTATGCCGGCACGGGCACCCACTCCCGCGCGACGGTCTTCCGGTCCGCGGACGGGGGGCGGCGGTGGGAAGAGCGGCCCGTCGCCATCGCGCCCACCTGCCCCAACACGGGGACGCCCCGCGTCCTGAGCATCACGGTCGATCCGCTGGACGGTCGGAACGTCTGGATGGCGATCGAGGTGGACGGCATCCGCTACTCCGGGGACGGCGGCGATTCCTGGCAGACGCTCGATCACGTGACGAAGAACCCGGACGGCCACTGCGTGGTCGTCACGCCCGGTCCACCCAAGACGGTGTTCTACGCCGTCAACAACGAGATTTACCGCAGCGCCGACGACGGCGCCACGTGGTCGCCGCTCGGCGTGCGCGAGAACTTCCCCTGGGGGCATGTACGGAACGTCGCCGTGCACCCGACCGACCCGCGCACGCTGTTCGCGGCGATCGGCGACGCCACGCCGGGCCAGACGGGGGCGGTCATGCGGTCGCGGGACACCGGGGAGACGTGGGAGACGCTGCCGCTCGACGTGGAGCCGAACTCGACGATGTGGCGCGTCAGGGTCCAGGCCGACGACCCCAGCCTGGTCTTTGCCGGGAGCCGCTTCGGCTACCTGTACCGCAGCGACGACGGCGGCGACTCGTGGCAGAAGCTGCGGCGCGAGTTCAGCGAGATCGCGGACGTCGCCTGGTTCCCGAACTGAGCTGGGTGTCAAGTTCGAAGTGCCCGACCCCCAGGAGATCTACGCCCGCTTGCGCGAAGCCTACCCTGCCATCGGCATCCTGAAGCGGCCGTCGTCGCGTCCGTTCGCGGGCGTGACGTTGCACGATCCCGTGGGCAATTTCTTCCACCTGTCGTACGAGCGGCTCGATCGCCGCATGGACGTCTACGCGGACGCCGCGCTCCAAGGCGCGTCGCACCGGCGGCGCATCCACCACTTTCAGCTGCGCGTCATGGACGCTCCCGCCATCGCCCGGTTCTACCGCGATGTGTTCGAGCTGACCGAGTTGCCGCAAGACGCGGGCGACCCGAGTCACTACCTGACCGACGGGGTCGTGACGATGATCATCACGCCGTGGCGCATCGAGGACTTCGGCGTCTCGAACGCCGAGGCGCCGGCCATGGATCATCTCGGCTTTGCGGTCGAGAGCATCGATCAGTTCGCGGCGGACTTGGAGCGTCTGGCAAACCGCAACTATGCGCTGGCACCGAAACGGCCGCGCGCCGGGGAGAGCGAGTGCCGGATGGAGCTGCTCGCCACCTGCCGCTACGGCGGGTTTCAGTTCGGCGACCCAGACGGTATCCTGCTCGAGGTCGTCCAAGACTAGCGGCCGGCGGCCCCGCCAGCTGGCCGAGCGCTCCCTAGGCGAGCCGCCGCCCTCAGCGCGGTCTGACGCCGCAGGGAGCCCGCGGCGCCACGAGGCGGCCGGGGTGTCGGGCTTCGGAGGATGGGTATCGCAAAATTGACAGCGGGGTTGTCAGGCGCTGGACAGCCGCCCGCCTCTACGCGCGCTATCGTCTAATCAGAGACCGCGTACGGTAGCGCGGGAGGAGGCGAAATAAGATGTACGGCTACAACGGAGCATATTGGACCGAAGGGAGCGAGGTACCCCTGCCGTTCGGCGGCACGCACGACTTCTACAACATCGTGCCGCTCGGGGGCTACGCGAGCATTCTGCCGAACGGGCTCACGTCACTTCCGTGGCAGATGCCGGGTAGCACGGGAGGGTGACAGAAGGCGTCGCCGCTTGGCGCCCGAGCGGGGGGCCGGCCGCGACCGAGGCACGACAGCACTTAGCCCAGGGCCGGCGGCCCAATGCGACGATCATCGGAGCAGGCAGGCGCTAGAAAGACGAACGCCCCGGTGCGGCCCCGAAGCTTGCAGGGTCGCCGACCGGGGCGTTTGCAGAGGCGGGCTCGAGGGGATTCGAACCCCGACGGTCAACAGTTCCGCTCCCAATTCGAGCGCCGCGTGATCCCTCTTCTGCCAGGCTCTCGTGCTCCACCGTCCGGCCCCCACGGCGCCGATCCCCCGCCTTTGACACGGCCTGGCGCCCTCGCTATAGTTCCAGCGCCTGTGCGCCCCGGCCACTGCCCGTGACCTGCCTCCAAGTGATTCCGCCGAGATAGGCGCGATGGCCGAGAACATCAGTCGACGCACGCTCCTCCGATCGGCGGCCGCGGCCGGCGCCAGCGTGGCGCTCGGCGCCTGCCGCGCGGCGCCGGCCCAGCCGGTCGCGCCGGCCATCCCCGCTGCAGCGCCCGTCACCACCGCGCCGACCACGATGGTCCCCACTACAGCCCCGAGCCCGGCCAGAGTCACTATCGGCTGGGCGCCCACGACGGCGATCGCGCCGCTCTACGTCGCCATCGAGCGAGGATACTTCGCTGCGCAGGCCATCGAGCCCGAGACGATCGTCGTCCAGAACTCGAGCCAGATGGTCGCCTCGCTGGGCACCGATGAGATGAACGTCTCATTCGGGGCCATCTCGGCCGGCCTACTGAACGCCCTGGGGCGCGGCATCGCGGTCAAGGTGATCGCGCCAGTGGGCATCCAGCCGCGGCAGGGACCCGCCGCCAACCAGCTGCTGATCCGCAAGGCCCTGTGGGACGCCGGGGAGGTGACCGGCGTCCGCGATCTCCGCGGCCGGCGGGTGGCGATCGCGGGCCGGGGCTCGCTCATCGACTACATACTGTTCAAGCTGCTCCAACGACACGGCATGACGGAGCAAGACGTCGATGTCGCCGAGATGGGCTTTCCCGACATGCTCGTCGCTCTGGCCAATGCGTCGGTCGACGCGGCGTTGCCAACCGAGCCGTTCGTCACCGGCGCGATCTCGCGCGGGCTCGCGGTGGCGCTGCCTGACCCCATGGACGCCAATATCGTCGCGGGCCAGCCGACCACCTACGTCATGGCCAGCGAGCGGTTCAGCGAGAGCGAGAAGCCCGTGGCGGTCCGGCTTCTGACGGCGCTCGTCCACGCCATGCGCGCGCTGGACGACGGCCGGGCCAAGACGCCGGAGAATCTCGCGATCATCGCCAAGTACACGAAGATCGAGCCCGCGGTGCTGGAAACGAACGTCTTGACCGAATGGGACTCCTCCCTTCGCTTCGACCCGGCGTTCATTGCGGACCAGCAGAGCTTTTTTCTCGCGTCGGGTGAGTTGGACAAGGCCGTCGACCTCGACAAGTTGATTGATACGCGACTCGCCGCCGAGGCGGTTCGCCGCGCCTGACCGCTGCCGCGCCGGCCGCCTCCAGTCGCCTACGTCTCGGTCGTCTCGACGGCTGGGGCATGACGGGACGCGCGGCCGACGAGTGCCAGGACGCGCTCGGGCGTGAGCGGCAGCGCCAGCTCGGTGAGGTCGGCGAGGCCCAGCGCGGCGAGTACGGCGTTGGCGACCGCGGCCGGCACCCCGACCGTGCCCGACTCGCCCACGCCCTTGAACCCGCCCGGCGTGAGCGGCGACGGCGTCTCGAGGTGCTCCAGGTGGAGCGGCGGCAGATCGCACGCGGTCGGCACCAGGTAGTCGAGCAGCGATCCGGTCAGGAGCTGGCCGTTCGCGTCGTAGCGCAGCTCTTCGAGCAGGGTACCGCCGAAGCCCTGCGCGAGCCCGCCCTGCACCTGGCCGTCCACGATTGCCGGGTTCACCACCGTCCCGCAGTCGTCCACCACCACGTAGCGCAGCACCGCGATCGCGCCGGTCTCGCGGTCGATCTCGACCTCACAGGCGTTCACGCCGTAGGCGTAGGGGCTCTGCGCCAGGTCGAACGTCACCCGCGCCTGGAGCTCCGGCTCCATGCCGGGCGGCAGGTTCGCGGCGAGGAACGCCTGGCGCGCGACTTCGGCCAGCGTCAGGCGCCGCTCCGGGCTGCCCCGCACGACGATCTCCCCCTCCACGAGGTCCAGGTCGGCCGGGGCCGCCTCGAGGAGGTGGCCGCCGAGGCGCAAGACCTTCTCGCGCACCTGGCGTGCCGCGAGTAGCGCCGCCGATCCGCCCGTGCTCATCCCGCGGCTCGCCGCGGTGCCGAATCCCGAGTAGGGCGTGTGCGCGGTGTCGCCCACGATCACCCGCACGTCGGCCGGGCTCACGCCGAGCTGCGCGGCGCAGACCTGCGCGAGGGCGGTCTCGTGGCCCTGGCCGCTGGGCAGGAGCCCGGAGGCGAGTGTGACGCCGCCCGAGGGGTCGATGCTGACGACCGCCGTCTCGTAGGCGCTGTACAGGCGGGTCGGGCGCCCGGGCTGCGCCGAGGGCATGCCGGTCGCCTCGACGAAGCAGGCCAGCCCCAGCCCGCGCAGCTTCCCCTGCCGCCGCAGGTCGGCGTGGGCCGCGCGGTGGCCCTCCCAGTCGATCGCCTGGAGCGCGCGGCGCAGCGCCGCAGGGTAGTCGCCGCTGTCGAGCTGCCCGTGCCCGGCCGGGTTCGGGAACGGCATCTCGTCGGGGCGCACCAGGTTGCGCTCGCGCACCGCGGCCGGGTCGAGCCCCAGCCGCGCCGCGAGCGCGTCGACCGCCCGCTCCATGGCGAACACCGCCTGGGGCTTGCCGAAGCCGCGGTACGCGCCAAACGGTACCTTGTTCGTGACCACGCCGCGCAGCTCGACCTGGTACGCGCCGATCCGATACGGGCCGGGGATGGCGGCGGTCGTGATGAACGACGCGCCCACGCCCCGCGAGTGGGGGTGCGCGCCCACGTCCGCCAGCACGCGCGCCCGGACCGCGAGAAGCGTGCCGTCGTGCCGCGCGGCCAGCTCGAGGTCAATCCGCTGCTCGCGCGCGTGGACCGTCGCCAGGAAGTGCTCGCGACGATCCTCGATCCAGCGGATCGGCCGGCCGGTCTTGAGCGCGAACAGGCAGGCCAGCGCCTCTTCCGGGTAGATCTGGAGCTTGGTGCCGAACGCGCCGCCGACGTCGGGCACGACGACCCGCAGCCGCTCCTCGGGGAAGCGCAGCGCCTCCGCGAGCACCGTACGGACGCGATGCCCGGTCTGCGTGGCGAGCCAGACCGTCAGCTCGCCCGTGGCTACGTCGTAGCGCGCCAGCACGCCGCGTGTCTCGATGGGCAGGCCGGTATGGCGAGGGTAGCAGGCACGGTGCCGCACCACCACGTCGGCGTGACGGAAGGCTGCGGCCACGTCGCCGTGGGCGCTGCTCCACTGATAGGCGACGTTGTCGCCCCACTCAGGATAGAGGAGCGGCGCCTCGGCGCGCAGTGCCTCCTCCACGTCGACGATGGCTGGCAGGGGCTCGTAGTCGACCACCACGCGCTCGGCGAGGTCTTCCCCAACGTAGCGATCGGTGGCGACGAGTGCGGCGACCGGCTGGCCCACGTAGCGCACGCGCTCGGCGGCCAGGATGGGGAACGAGGCGCACTTCATGCCGGGCAGCAGCCAGTGCATCGGGATCTCGCCCACCCGGCCGTCGAGTGCGGCGGCCGTCAGCACCATCGCCGCGTCGCCCACGTCGCCGGCGTCGACGCGCCGCAAGCGGGCGTGGCCGTGCGGGCTGCGCACGACCACCATCTCGAGCGTCCCAGGCAGCTGTAGGTCGGCCACGAAGCGCCCTCGGCCCGTGAGCAGCCGCGGGTCCTCCTTGCGCGCGAGCGGGCGCCCGATCCAACTTCCAGTTGCCACCCCAACTCCCCTAAGGTGCGTGATGTGAGTTGAAGGAGAGATGCCCCGGTAGGCCAGAGGAAAGCTCCAACCCCGGCCCCGCTCGGCTCGTGGGTATGGAGGTCGCCCGTGTTTTAAGGTGCTCCGTGTGCGGTTACCGCTGCGTCTTGCCAACAAGCGATGATCTCGTCCGCCGTGGCCACCACACCAAATCGCCGACGGAGGATGTGCAGACTAGCCTCGTGCTCGGCCTGGCTGCGTGTTGCGGTGCAGTCACTGACGACTATCGTGTAGTAGTCGCGCTGGAAGGCGTCGCGCGCCAGTGACTCGACGCACACGTTGGTGGCGATGCCGGTGCAGATCAGCGCCCGCACACCGAGCGTACGCAGGATCGTCTCGAAGTTGGTGCCGATGAAGCCGCTGTAGCGCGGCTTCGTGATGACGATATCCCCAGGTGCAGGCTGAAAATCGGGGTGGAACTCGGCGCCGGGAGTACCTGGCACACAGATCTGGTGCTGGATCGGCCCCTCGCCGAGATGGCTGGTCCAGACAGCTGAGCTGGTCTGCGGAGTGTTCAGCATGCGGAAGCGGATGATGGGCAAGCCGGCGGCGCGGGCCGCAGCGGTGAAGCGCACCAGGCGCGGCAGCATTGGCTCGGCCATGGGGAAGTGACGGGAGTCGCAGAAGTCGTTCTGCATGTCGACGACGACCAGCGCGGTCAGGGGAGGGTACACGAGGTCACGCAGAGTGGTGAGCGCCTCGGTCATAAGCCAGTCTTCTCCTCTACACTGCAGGCGAAGCGCTATTGAGCCGGGCTGAAGGCGGCACAGCCGACAGAGTGCCGGTGGGTCCCTGCCCCCTCACCGCGATCGGGCTCTGGCTACGGATTAAGCGTGCCAAGCTGCGTCCGGGCAGCGTCGATGTATTGCTGGTCGACCACCTGATCCAGATCGATCGCGGTCTGCTGCTGACCCCGCGCGATGAACCAGTCCTGCTTCGCCTTCAGACTCGCGACGTTGACTCGCCCGTTCGGGTCGACGCCCATCGGCGCCATCTGTCGCCACAGGTTCGCATCCTTGATCGTGGTGTAGCGGACGAGCACCGCGATGACCTCATCCTGGTGCTGGCGGCTGCCGAAGAAGGCATCATAGTAGTCGCGCAGCCCGTGCAAGTAGGCTACCATGAAGCGCTGCGCCAGCGCGGGCTTCTCCTCCGCGAACCCGGGGGCGTATATCAACACGGCCAGCTCCTGGCCCAGGGCGAAGTCGGGGCCAGTGCGCCAGCGGGTGAGCACCCCGCGTTGCTCGCCCAGGGTGAGAAACGGCTCGACGAGCAGCGCGCCGTCGATGGCGCCGTTGCTGAGCGCCGGGAGCATGTCGGGGAACGCCATGTCGATCGCGACCACGTCGTCGATCGTCAGGCCCCCTTGGCGCAGCGCGAGGTCGAGGTTCGCCTCGTTACCGCTGGCCTCACCAGTGTAAGCCAGGGTGTGGCCCTTGAGGTCGGCGTAGCTGTTGATCACGTCAGCGAGTCCGGCACGAAGGGCCACGGCATAATCGGCGCTCCCGGGAATGACGCGCGCGTGGTCCGCGACGATCTTCAATGGGACACCACGTGCGATGGCATTGAATAGCCCAGCGCTGGGCGTGCCCCGGCCCACGTCGAGCTGGCCGGCACTCATCGGCGCCACCATGCGCGCCGCCGTGTCGAAATGCTCGAGAGTCACCTCCAGGCCCTGCTCTTGGAAGTAGCCCTTCTCGATCGCGAGGTACGTGTAGCTGTCGGTGGCCAGGCCGAGGTCCGCTACCCGCACGCCCTCAGGCTCTGCAGGACTGGCGCCGGTAGATGCCGCGGTACGCTCAGCGGGCGCTGCTCCCGCAGGGTGAGAGGCCGTAGCGTTAGTTGCCGTTGTCGGGGCGGCAGCCTGGGGAGCGGCGCCGCCGGCAGCAGGGGAGGGCGCAGACGAGCGACCACTGGATGCGCCCCCCCCGCAACCGACGAGGAACACCAGCGCACAGAGCGCAGCGGTCAAGCAGCGCATACCGGCAACTTCCCCTGCAGGTTGGGGCGGCGCTCCACGCCGTAAGGACGACGGGGGCTTTGAGGGCGGCGGGGGAGTGTGACCACCCGCACACCCAACGGCCATCAAGCCCAACAACGGTCCGACGAACGCTGATCGCAGCAGACGATGACAGGCCCCGCACGGTCGAGCGCTAGCTGCTCTAGGGAGCGGTACCATCGCCTGTTGTCTCTCCGGCTGCACGCGTCTCGCGCTGACGAGGAGGCGGTCGTGGCCGATGCGTTAGCACAGCGGTCTGGCAACGTCAGACCGCTGTGCTAACCTGGTGAGTCAGCTTAGACCCCGCTGCCGACGACCGAGGGCAGGCGCAGCAAACGACCGGCATTCTCGCGCAGGATCAGGCGGTTCACGCTGTCAGGCAGCGTGCTGTGCTCTAGAAACTCGGCGACCGGATCGGCCACGCCATCCCAGTGGGCGTAGTCGGTGGCGAACACGAAGCACTCGGCACCCACGTACTCGACCGTGGTGGCGATGTTCGGCTCGTCGGGGTCGCAGGAGATGGCGCACTGGCGGCGGAAGTAGTCCGAGGGCTTCTGCCGCAGCCATGGTACCTCCCGGCCGCGCTTCTCGTAGTGCTCATCCATGCGCCAGAGCCAGTAGTGCAGCCACGAGCAGCCCGACTCGAGGAACACCGGGCGCAAGTTCGGGTGCCGCTCCAGCGCGCCGCCGCCGATCAGCGACAGCGAGGCGAGCATCTGCTCGAACGGATGGGCCACCATGTGTGTGAAGAAGAAGACGTCGAAGCGGTCGGCGCCGGCCGTCGGCATGTTGACGCCCGTCCCCTCGTGGATCATCAGCGGCACGCCGAGGTCCGCCACGGCCGCGTAGAAGGGGTCGAGCGCGGGGTTGTCGAGAGTGCGCGTGCCCTCGCGCACCCAGTACGGGTTGGGCCGGACCGACACGGCCTTGAAGCCGTACTCCTTGACGGCGCGCTCCAGTTCGCGGATGCTGGCGTCCACGTCCTGCAGCGGCACGACGGCCACGCCGATCAGGCGATCGGGCGCGATGCTGCAATACTCGGCCGCCCAGGTGTTGTAGGCTTTGCAGAGCGCCGCCGCGAGCTTCGGGTCGCGCACCCCGCCGATCCCAAGCCCCTGAGTGGGGAGCAGCACGGCCGCCTCGATGCCGAGCGCGTCGAGATCCTGGAGGCGCCGCTTCGGATCGAAAGCGCCCGCCGGCCGCGCCGTGTAGCCCTGGGTCGGGCTCAGGTTGAGGCCATCGGTCTTGCCCCGCGCGCGGCCCGACGCCTTCGGCATCAGCCGTCCCTCAACCAGGAGCCACTCGATGCCCGCGCCGTCCTGAATGATCTTCGGGGCCTGCGGCTTGTACTCCGTGTCGATGTACCGCTCCCACATGCCCGGCGGCTCCAGCACGTGGCCGTCGCAGTCGATCGCGCGATACTCCCGGCGCTCCATCGGCTAGCCTCCTCACTGCTTCGGGATGGCGGTTATGCGCCCTCATTCCGTCAGTCGCCGCTTGCACGATTCACCCGTAGGGTGAATCGTGCAAGCGGGCATCCACGGCTTAGGGCGAGCCACCCTGGTAACGCCCGAGCCGCTCCAGCGCAGCGTCCAGAAAGCTGGTGTCGATCGCCCGTGCGAGGTCGATGCGCTGCGGCTGGCAGCCTTTGGCCAGGTAGTACTCTTGGTCCTCGGCCATGCTCGCACGGTTGAGGTCGCCGTTCGGGTCCACGCGCGGCAGCACGATCTGGTCGTAGAGCGCGCGCTGCTTCACGGGGGTGGTGTCGATCATGATCTGGATCACTTCGTCGCGGTCGCGCCGGTCGCCGAACAGCGCGTTGTAGTAGTCGCGCTTGCCCCGCAGGACCGCCTCCATGAAGCCGGTGGCCAGCTCCTTCCTGCTGGAGAAGGCGGGCGAGTAGAGCATGACCGCGAGCTGGCGGTTGGTCTCGTAACGGTGCAGGATCACACCGGTGCCGTTGCCCTCCATCAGGATCGGGAGGGGCTCCGGGGGGTTGGCCACGTCGAGGCTGCCGTTGGCGATGGCCGCCGGCACGTCGCCAAACGCCATGTAGACCGTTTCCACGTCGTTCATCGTCAGCCCGCCCGTCGCCAGGTACTGAGCCGCCGACACCTCCGGCTCTATGCACTCGGCCGCGAGCTGGAGCTTCAGCCCCTTGAAGTCGGCGACGCTCTTCACCCGCCCGCTGTCGACCAGGTCTTTGCGCAGTACGGAGGCGATCGAGCCGTCCTCGCCATAGTGCCCCGAGACGATGTGGAGGTTGATGTTCCGCCCCACGGCGTTGTACAGGCCGGCGGAGAGCGCGCCGCCGCCGACCACGTCGAGCTGGTCGGCGCTCAGTGGCGCGATCATCAGCGCGCCGCTCTGGAAGACCTGCATCTCGGGCTGGATGCCCGCCTCGCGGAAGTAGCCCCGCTTGTCCGCAAGGTAGAAGGGCGCGTCGGCGATCGTGTTGATCACGCCGATAGTGACCGTCTGGAGCGCGGCGCTCGGCGCCGGCGCCGCGTCCTGAGCGGCCAAGCTGCTCGCCGCGGGCACCGCGGCCGGCGGCGCGCTGGTGGCCGCCGACGCCGGTCCAGCAGCCGACGGCTGGGCGGCTGGCGCGCATGCCAGGAGCGTCATGAGGATGAGCGCGCCGGCGAGGCTCGCGACAAGCGACCGGGCGAGCGCGCGCCGGCGGGTGGGCCGCGCGGGCATCCTACGGCTCCCCGAAGAAGCGAGCCGCGTTGTCCCACAAGATCTTCCGCTTCTGTATGTCTGTCAGGTCGTTGCGCTCCAGGATCTCCGCGGCGGCGTTCTCTCGCATCTCGGGATGGGGGATGTCGGAGGCGAACAGGATCTGGTCCTCGCCGATGCACTCGATCTCCTGGGGCAGGACGCGGTCCTCGGCCTCACAGGCGACGTAGATGTTACCCGACCGCGCGTAGTCCTCGATCATCCTCACGGGTACGTCGGTGGCGTACGGCAGCCCGTTCGTCTTGGCCTGCGTCAGGTAGTTGTCCATCCGCGGTACCGCGTAGAGGACCCATTCTGAGCCGAATTCAAGGAACGCGACCTTCAGGTCGGGGTAGCGGTCCAGCAGCCCGCCGGCCGTGATGGCGAAGAAGGCCATGAATACGGGCACCGACATGCTCAGGATGTTGCCCATGTACATGGTGCGCGCGAGGTTCCAGAGCGGCGGATAGCTGGCGCCGAAGTGGATGCACAGCGGCAGGCGGGCGCGGGTCAGCTCGTCGAACACGGGGCTGAACGCCGGGTCGGAGAGCAGTCGCTCGCCCGCGGTGCTGAAGGTGATGGCCGCGACGGCGCCCAGCTCCCGCATCTCGCGAATCGCCCGGCAGGCCTCGTCGGGGTGCCGCAGCGGCAACAGCCCGCTAAACTTGAGCCGCTTCGCGTTGTACTGACACGCTTTCCCAACATAGCGGTTGTACGAGCGGTAGAGCGCCGCCTCCAGCTCCGGATCGGTCGTCCAGATGGCGTAGAAGGTCGACGGATAGACCACCGACGTGTCGATGCCCATCTGGTCCATGATCTTGAGGCGCTCGTCGGGATCGGAGAGGTCTTGTCCCCCGAACTGCATCAGGCTCACGCGGCTGTCGGTCATCGTGGCGACGCCCGGGAACGTCTCGAGGTCGAGGGAGCCGCGCGGGGTGTTGCCCGGCTGGGCGCGCTCGCCCCAGGGGTGGGGGATCACCACCCCGTCGCAGAACCACGACGTCTTGTAGCCGCTCATCTCCTCGGCGTCCTCGACGTGGACGGGGCGCGGCCGGCGCGCGCGCAGGCGCTCGGGCAGGTCGGCCCACGCGCGCTGGCTGACGACCACGTGGGCGTCGGCGTCGAAGACACGGTGCCCGTGAAGCATGCTGTTTCCCCCTTCGGCTGGGCGCGCCGCGCCGCTTACGGGACGACGGCCACCAGGTCGACCTCGACCATCATCCCGTCGATGGCCAGCCGCGAGACCTCGACCATCGTCGAGACGGGCGGGTTCTCGGTGTTGATGAATTCGGCCCGCACGTTGCGGAACGGCCACTGCTGGCTCTTGATGTCGGTCACGTAGACGTTCATCTTGACCACGTCGTTGAACGACGCGCCGGCCAGCTCCAGACACCGCTGGATGTTCTGGAACGTGGCGCGCACCTGCGCCTCGAAATCGTTCCCGCCGACGAGCCCGAGGTTCGCGTCAAGCGGGCCCTGCCCGGCGACGTAGACGACGGCGCCCGGCTGGTCGACGCGGACCACGTGGGAATACCCGCGCGGCAGCGAGTTGAGCGCTCCCGAGGGGTTGAGGAACCTCCGCTCCATCTGACTACCTCCACGCGGCGCGGGATTCGGGTGCCTGGCGAACGGGCAGCCCCTCGCCCCGCCCGGCGCAGTCCAACCGAACGCGACACGGGCGTGCCAGCCGGGGCCAGCGCGCACGGCCGGCGCGCTACACCCGGGTCAGGGGCTCGAAGACCGACGTGATCTCTTGGTGCCCGTCGTTCGCCGTCAGCGCTTCCTCGCGGTAGTGGCCGAAGGCGTCGAGGACCGGCCGGTCGGTGACCGAGAACAGCAGGCTGTCGCCCACTGCCTGGTTCGCGTGCTCATGCCAGGTCCACGGTGGCACCACGAAGACGTCCCCCTTGGCCCAGTCGAAACGCTGCCCGGCGATAACGCTATACCCCTGGCCGCGCGTTACCAGGTACACCGTGCTGGTCGTCGCGCGGTGGCTGCGCGTGTGCTCGCCCGGCCGCAGCATCTGTATGTGGCAGCCGAGCGTCGGCAGCGTAGGGCCGGAGGTGAACGGGTTGACGTAGTCGAGCAGGATGCCGTCGTACGGGCTGCCCTCGGAGTCCCGCAGCGATTCGAGGATCGGAGCGGTATCGGCCCAGGCGTAGCGGACGATAGGCACGTCCTCGGGGTATTGCTCGGCGGGCCGGGCCAGGCCAACCCGCTGCGCCGTGAAGTGGACTGGCTTGGTGAGTAGCTGGCGCTCTGTCGGATACGGCTCGAAGAAGCTCGTACGGAGGAGATTCACGAGGGGGTAATCCAGCGCATCCAGCCAGATGATGTCGCGGCCGGTCTGGTTGGCGTGGTCGTGCCAGGTCCAGCGGGGCGTGAGGATGAGGTCGCTCTCCTCCATGAGGAGCTTCTCCCCCTGCACCGCGGTGTACACCTCCCCACCGCCGCCCTGTACGACGAAGCGGATCGCGGCCGCCGTGTGGCGGTGGGCGGGCGCGACCTCGCCGGGCCGCACGAGCTGGAAGGCGGTGCCGATCGTGTGGCTCGTGCTGTACACAGAGGCCAGGTCGGGGTTGAGGTGCTCCATCGAGCGGCGCTCGCCGCCGCGCTCCGGCGTGACCAGCTCGCCGGCCCGCATCAGGAAGCCGTGGAACAGATCCCATTTCCAGAGGTAGGGGCGATAGCCGGCCACCGGCTCGCGCGTGACGAACTTCGACACGTATACCCAGGTGGGCAGGGCATGGCCCTTCGCCATGTCGGCGTGAAGCTGCTCCAGCGCAGCGTCGTGCGCTTGCGCGGCCTGTGCGCTTGGGACTTCGGTCGTCTGCATGGTCGTCTCCCGAACGCGACTGCAATGTCCCACCACCTGACGCTGCCCGCCCCGGTGCGGACGATAGTGCACTCACTGCCTGAACCCGCGCTCGCGGCCACTGTACTGCGGACTTGCTTTCATGTCAATAAACGCTATGATTGACCTGATTTCACGCAAACGTGAATCTGGAGTCGGTGAATGAACCTCCACCGCCTGGCCGTGTTCCGCGCGGTAGTGGAAACGGGGGGCATCGTCGCCGCCGCGCGGCAGCTGGTGATGAGCCCGGCCGGCGTGAGTATGCGGCTCCGCGCGCTCGAGGAAGAGGTCGGAGTGCGGCTATTGCAGCGGCGCGCCCGTCGTGTCGTCCCGACCGAAGCCGGCGAAGTACTCTACGCTTATGCCGTGCAAACGCTCAGCGGCGCTCAGGATGTCTACCGAGCGTTTGCCGAGATCCAAGAGGGCAACCGTGGGCGGATTGCAGTGGGGGCGAGCATCGGAACTGCTGCCCTGCTCATGACCCAGCTCCTCGGCGCGTTCGTGCGGCAGTACCCATCCGTTCACTGCACGATTACAGTCGATGCGCTCGAGCGCGTGCGCGAGCTGGTTCTGCAGGGACAATGTGATTTCGGGTGCGTTCTGAGCGCCGGGCCAGTACCGGGGCTGGTGCACGAGCCGCTGCTGCGGGCGGAGGTCATCCTGGCCGTGCCACCCGCGCATCCACTGGCCCGTGTGCCACGCGTGACGCCCGCGGACATACTCCAGCACCGCTTCGTGACCGGCTTGCCGGGCACGGTGCACCGCACCATCATCGATGCGCTGCTCGCGTCGAGCGGGGTGGCCGGCTACGCCGTGGCGATGGAGCTGACCGATGCCGATTCCATCCGCCAGGCCACGCGCGACGGGGTAGGCATCGGGATCGTGATCCGCAGCACCGTCGTGACGGATCTCGCGCAGGGAGCCCTCCGCGAGCTGCACTGGGACCACGCGCCGCTTCTGGTGCAGTACGAGCTGGTATATCGACGGGGACACCACTGGTCGCCGCTGCTCCAACAGGCGCTAAGCCGCCTGCGCGAGGCGTGCGCGCCGCACCTCGCTGGTGGGCTAGTGTGACTCTACTCGGCGCAGCAGGCGAGCCCGTCCGCTTCCCCCTCGCCGAGCAAGGCCGCGAGCCGTGGGAACCGACCGCGGAAGCAGTCCACGCCTCGCCGCCACTCGCCCGGGCGGCCGCGGCGGCCGGCTGGACGAACACCGTGCGGATGGTGGCGGCCTCCATCTGCGCGGACGACGTGCCCGCGGCATGCGCGGATGCCATGCCCAAGCAGCGGAACCAGCGGGCCGCGACGCTGTTCGAGGAGATCGTGATCGACGACGGCCACGCGGTCCGCACGATCCTGCGGCCGGAATAGCCTGCCCTTGTTCGCGCTTGACGCGCGCCTGCGGGCGCCCAGCACGACAACGCCCCCGCAGGTTTCTGCGGAGGCGTCAACCCAGCGTTGCACGGGCGGGCTCGAGGGGATTCGAACCCCCGATCTCGGCCTTGACAGGGCCGCATGTTAGGCCGCTACACCACGAGCCCTCGCACCCATGATCCTACCATATCGGCGCCGAGCCGGCAAACTCGTCCGCCCGCCGGGCAGCGGCCGGCCTGGCATTGGAGCCACGGAGCGAGCACGGCAGCCGACGAGCGCCATGCGGGTCATGCTAGGCCGAGCGCCTGCCGCTGGGCGGCTAGTAGCTCGCCGATACCCTTCGCGGCGAGGTCGAGCAGTGTGGTGAAGGCCGCGCGCGGGCAGGGCCGGCCCTCGGCGGTCGCCTGTACTTCGACTAGCTCGCCGCCGTCGGTCATCACGACGTTCATATCCATGTCGGCGCGAGCGTCCTCCTGGTAGGGCAGGTCGAGCACGGGCACGTCAGCGACCACCCCAACGCTCACGGCCGCTACCGCCCACCGCAGCGCCCGCGTGTCGGCCAGACCCGCGGCGGCCAGGTGCCGGATCGCTAGCGCCAGTGCCACGTAGCCGCCCGTGACCGCAGCGGTGCGGGTGCCGCCATCGGCCTGGAGCACGTCGCAGTCGACGGTAATAGTGCGCGGCCCGAGCAGCGCGGCGTCGACGGCGGCGCGCAGGCTGCGGCCGACCAGGCGGCTGATCTCCTGGCTGCGGCCGCTGGCCTGGCGCTCGCGCGGCACGCGGTCAGGTGTCGAGGGCGGCAGCATGCTGTACTCGGCGGTCACCCAGCCGCGGTTGCGGCCCTCGAGAAACGGCGGTACTTGCTCGCGCACGGTCGCGGCGCACAGCACCCAGGTGTTGCCCATCGTCACCAGGCAGTTCGCCGGATGCTGGGACAGGAAGCCCGGCTGCAGCCGGACTGGGCGAAGCTGATCGGGCTCGCGGCCGTCGGCGCGTGGCATGGGCGGCGCTCCCTTCGTCGGCGTGGTGAGTTGCGGGCAGCAAGCACGCGACGTTGCTTGGTATCAGCGGTCGAGCGCCGTGCGGGCGGTCCGCGCCGCCTCGGCCTGCGTCGGCGTCAGGTAGCCAGCGCGCACCATCGCCGCGATGACGACCGCCTGGCGCGCTTTCACGCGGGGCAGGGCGTGGATCGGATCGTATAAGGACGGGGCCTGTGGCAGCCCGGCCAGCATGGTGCTCTCGGCCAGCGTCAGGTCCGCCGCCGGCTTGTGGAAGTACACGCGCGCGGCGCTGCCGACGCCGTAGGCGTACGGGCCAAAGTAGATGCTGTTCAGGTACATCTCCAGGATGTCCGCCTTGCTGTAGCGTAGCTCGAGCTTGGCGGTCATCGCCAGCACGAGCAGCTTGCGCTCGGCCGTTGGGTCGCTGCGCTCCAAGTAGCGCTTGGCAAGCTGCTGGCTGATCGTGCTGCCGCCCTGGACCGGATGGCCGGCGCGCACGTTAGCCAGCATCGCGCGGATGGTGCCCAGCACGTCGAGGCCACGGTGCTCGTAGAAGCGGGCGTCCTCGGTGGCCACGATTGCCTGCTGCAGCGAGGCCGGCACCTGATCGAGCGGCACCCACTCGGCGTGATGGGCGCTGGCCTGCGCCATCAGGTCGTCCTTCGCGGGGCCGGCCGGCGGCACCTCGCGGAGCAGGTAGAGCGCGCCGGCCAGCGCGCCGAACAGCGCGGCCAGCATTAGAACGACGGCGAGCGTTCGAAAGGCGGCGGCTACGCCCGAGCGGCGCCGCGCCGGCCGGCGGCGGCCGGGTCGCTGGGCGGCGAGTGGCACCGGCTGGCCGCCGGTCAGGGCGCGGTTGGCGGGCCGCGCCATTACAGACGGTCCTTCAGGACTTGCGCGGTGCTGCGCGTCATGCCGGGCACGGCGGCTAGCTCGTCGACGCTGGCCGAGCGGATGCCGTTCAGCGAGCCGAAGGCGCGCAGCAGCGCCCGCTTGCGCTTGGGACCCACGCCCGGCAGGTCGTCGAGCGCGGAGCGCAGGCCTTTCTTGCCGCGCAGCTTGCGGTGGTAGGTGATCGCAAACCGGTGGGCCTCGTCGCGGATGCGCTGCACCAGGAACAGGCTCTGCGAGCCGCGCGGCAGCAGGACCGGCTCGGCGCGGCCCGGCAGGAAGATCTCCTCGCGCTCCTTGGCGAGGCCGACCACCGGGATGGCGACGAGCGCCAGGTCCTCCATCACCTTCAGCGCGGCGCCGAGCTGCCCCTTGCCGCCGTCCACGATCACCAGGTCGGGCACCTTATCCCAGGAAGACGCGGCCGGCTGGTCGCCGTCCTCTGGCGCCGCCCCCTCGGCGTGAGCCTCGCGCAGGCGCTTGAAGCGCCGCGCCAGCACCTCGGCCATCGACGCGAAGTCGTTCGCGCCCTCGACTGTCTTGATCTGGAAGCGCTTGTAGTCCGAGCGCTTCGGCTTGCCGCGCTCGAAGACGACCAGGCTAGCGACCGAGTTGGTGCCCTGGGTGTTCGAGATGTCGTAGCACTCGATGCGCTCGGGGGCCGAGTCCAGCTCCAGGTGCTCCTGCAGCTCCAGTAGCGCGCCGGTGGTGCGCGCGGCGTCGCTCAGCCACTCGACCTTCTGGCGCTCCAGCGCCTCGCGCGCGTTCTCGGCCGCTAGCTCGACCAGCCGCCGGCCGCTGCCGCGGCGGGGCACGCGCAGCGCCACACGGTGCCCTGCCTGGTCCAGCAGCCACGCCTCCAGACTCGCCGGGTCCTCCACGGGCGCGGGCAGGATGATCTCGCGCGGCAGCTGCGTGGCCGCGCCGTAGTGCTGCAGCAGGAACGAGGTCACGACGCTGCTGTCGCTCTCGTCGGCGGCGCCCTCCAGCAGAAAGTAGTCGCGCCCGCGCAGCTTGCCGTCGCGAATGTAGAACACCTGCACGCACACATTGCCGTTCTCGCGGGCCAGCCCCAGCGCGTCCTGCTCGACGCGGCTATCGGCCACCACGCGCTGCTGCACGATGATGCGCTCGGCGGCGCGGATGCGGTCGCGCAGCCCGGCGGCGCGCTCGAACTGCAGCGCTTCGGCCGCCTCCTCCATCTCTCGCCGCAGCGTGTCCAGCGCGTCGTCCTGCTTGCCCTCTAGGAACCCGGCGGCGCTCTCAATGAGCTGACGATATTCCGCGTTGCTCACGGCGCCAATGCACGGTGCCACGCAGCGCTTGATGTCGTAGTAGATACAGGCGCGGCGATCGGTGCCGGTGATGGGCTTGCGGCAGCGGATGTAGGGGAACAGCCGGTTGAGCGTGTCCAGCGTGTTGCGGACGGCGTCGGCGTCGGTGAACGGGCCGAAGTAGCGAGCGCCGTCGGCCGCGGTGCGCCGCACGATGCCCACGTGCGGCCACGGCTCCTGCACCGCGATGCGAATGTACGGGTAGGCCTTGTCGTCGCGCAGGCGCACGTTGTACCGCGGCCGCTCGCGCTTGATGAGGTCGGCCTCCCAGCGCAGCGCCTGCACCGGCGAGTCGGTCAGGATGTAGTCGACGTCGACGGCCTCGCCGACGATGCTCTGCTTCTTCCGGTCGTGTTCGATGCCCTGGAAGTACGAGCGCACGCGGTGCTGGAGCGAGGTGGCCTTGCCGATGTAGATGATGCCGCCGGCCGCGTCCTTGAACAGGTAGACGCCGGGCCGGTCCGGCAGCGCGCGCAGCCGCTCCGCGAGCAGCCCTTGAGCTTGCATGTGTTCGCTCCTTGCCCGCGTCAACACCCGCGAGCAGAGGAGATTCTACCACTCCGCCGGGCTCAGGCCTCGGCGGGCTCGACGGCGAGGGCGTGGAGCACGGGTGCGGTCGAGCCGAGAAAGCTGAACATGCCCAGGACGCGCAGGCGCTCGCCGGGTGCGGGTAGCGGTAGGTCGCGGTAGGCCACGTTGACCCAGGTGGCCCGGCCCGCGAACGAGAACACGCGGTTCTCGGCGTGGACCTGCTCGACGGTGCCGGTCTGCACCGTGTAGTAGCCGAGGCGCGTCCAGAGAAGCCGGTAGGCGGTCTTGAAGGCGTCCGGCAGCGGCTCCCAGCCGGGCACCCGCCATCCGAGGCGGCGGTCGAGGATCAGGACGCCGCGCCGGGGCGCCGCGGCCGCATCGTAGACCAGGAACTTGCACGCTAGCAAGGCCCGCAGTGCCTCGACGCCCACGTCGGGCGGCGTGAGCACTTCGGTGTGCCCGACGGGCGCCAGCCGCTCCGCGAGCGCGAGCAGCGCTGATGGATCGTCGCTGCCCGGCGCGAGCAGCACCGACCGCGCTAGCGGTAGCAGCCGCTCGGCCACCTGCCGCTCCTCCTCCGGGTCGGTGGCCACCGGCGAGCGCTCGGGACGGCGAAAGAGGCGGGTGGGCCACGCGAGCATGCATCGCTCCCCGCCGCGCCGCTGACGCGGGCCGCGGCCATCTGGTACACCGGGAGTGTACCAGACGCCCCGGCGCCCCACGCCACGTGCGCGGTGGGCGCCAGCACGGAGGAGCGGTGCCGAAGACGCTGGGCGAGCTAGTAGCCGCGACGCCGGGCGCGCAGCTGGTCGCGGGCGACCCCCGCACCGTCGTCGGCGCCATCACTCATGACTCCCGGGCCGTCGAGCCAGGCGCGCTGTTCGTTGCGCTGGCCGGTCAGCGTTTTGACGGCACGGCGTTCGTCGGCGAGGCGGTGCGGCGCGGCGCAGTGGCGGTCGTGAGCGAGCGCGCCACGCCCACCGCCGACGGGGTGGCCTGGGTGACGGTCCCGGCCGGGCGCCGCGCGCTGGCCGATCTCGCGGCCGCCTGGCGGGATCACCCGGCGGAACGGCTGCGCTTGATCGGGGTCACGGGCACGGACGGCAAGACGACGACCACGCGGCTGATCGGCAGCCTGCTCGCGGCCGGGGGACGGCGCTGCGGTTGGTACACGACGGCCGACCTGAAGATCGGCGAGGCGGTGCGGCCGAACGCGGAGCACCACACGACGCCCGAGGCGGACCGCGTGCAGGAGGTGCTCGCGGCGATCGCCGACGGCGGGGCCGACAGCGCAGTGCTCGAGGCTAGCTCGCACGCGCTGGCGCAGGAGCGGCTGCGGGGCTGCACCTTCGACGTGGGCGTGTTCACGAACCTCAGCCCCGAGCACCTGGACTACCACGGCTCGCTCGACGCCTATCTGGAGGCGAAGGCTCGCCTGTTCACGATGCTGGGCGAGCCGACCGCCAAGCGCGGCCGGCGGTATGCCGTGCTGAACGCCGACCAGCCGGCCAGCGCGCGGTTGCGGGCCGTCTGCTCGGTCCCTGTCGTCAGCTACGCGTTGGACGCCGATGCCGACGTGCGCGCCGAGGACGTGCGGGAGAGCCTGGACGGCTTCGAGATGGTCGTCCGCACGCCCGAGGGGCGGTGGCCGCTGGCGACCCGCTTCGTGGGCCGGCACAACGTGGCGAACTGGCTGGCCGCGGTGGCGGTGGCGCTGGGGGAAGGCGTGTCCGCGGCGGCGATTCAGGCCGCCGGGCGCACGATCGAGCCACCGCCGGGTCGCTTGCAGCCGGTGCGGCGCGGGCAGCCGTTCGGTGTCTACGTGGACTTCGCACACACGCCGCAGGCGCTGCGGGCGGCCCTCACTGCCGTGCGCGCGGGTACCCGAGGCCGCGTGCTGCTCGCGTTTGGGCACGCCGGGAACCGGACGCGCGAGAATCGGCCGGTGCTGGGCGCGATCGCCGCTGAGCTGGCGGACTACTTCGTCATCACGAACGACGACGCCTACCCGGAGGACCCGGAAGCCATCGCCACGGCCATCGAGGCGGGCGCGCGGGGGGTGGGCGCAGTCGAGGGCGAGCAATATTGCCGCTTGCTGGACCGGCGCGCGGCCATTCGCCACCTGCTGGGTCGGGCGGCGCCGGGCGACGTCGTGCTGTTGGCGGGCAAGGGGCACGAGGCATTCCTGCACGTCGAGGCCGTGGCCGAGCCGTGGAGCGACGTGGCGGTGGCCGAGGAGCTGCTGGCCGAGCTGGGATTTTGCCGCCAGTAGCGGAGGCCTCTTCAGCGCCGAGGCGTGTGGGTTTCCGCGGTGAGCGCGCGCGTCAGAAGGTCGGCGATAGCCGCGCGAGGCGGCTGGCCCTCGTAGAGCACGCGGTAGACGGCCTGGCAGATCGGTAGGTCGACGCCGGCCGCCTGCCCGAGGGCGACGACGCCGCGCGTGGCTGGCACCCCCTCGACGACCATCGGCGTTGATGCGAGAATCTCGGCCAGGGCCCGGCCGTGGCCGAGCTGCTCGCCCGCCCAGCGGTTGCGGCTGTGGTGGCTGGTGCAGGTGGCGATCAGGTCGCCCACGCCGGCTAGGCCCGCGACTGTCGCCGCCTGGCCGCCATAGGCGGCCACGAGCCGGCCTAGCTCGGCGAGACTGCGGGTGATGAGCGCGGCTTTCCCGTTGTCGCCGCAGCCCAGTCCGTCGGCCACGCCCGCCGCGATCGCGATGACGTTCTTCGCGGCGGCGCACAGCTCGACGCCCACCACGTCCGCGCTGGTGTACAGCCGAAAGGCCGGCGTGGCGACGGCGTCTTGCAGCGCCCGAGCCGCGGCCTCGTCCGCGCAGGCGACCACCGCCGCGGTCGGCAGCGCGCGGGCGACCTCTTCGGCGTGGTTGGGGCCGGCCAGTGCGGCGAGGCGGGCGGCGACCGAGTCGCCCAGCTCGGCGGCCAGCACCTCGGTGGGCCGCCGCCACGTCTCCGGCTCTAGCCCCTTCGTACCGACGAGGAGCAAGGCGTCGGGGCGCAGGCACGGCGCGAGGCGACGGCTCAGCTCGCGCAGGGCGCGCATGGGCGCCGCGACGAGCACGATGGGAGCGGACGCCACGGCGGCGGCCAGGTCCGTCGTCGGCTCGACGCCGGGGGGCAGGCCGACACCAGGCAGGTAGGCGGCGTTCTCGCGCTCGCGCGCCAGCGCGGCCGCTAGCTCCGGCCGCCGCGCCCAGAGCGCGACGCGGTGGCCCCGCTCCGCGAGCACGCGAGCCAGCGCCGTGCCCCAGCCCCCCGCGTTCAGGACGGCGACGTCGGCCACGCTATTGCTCCTGCTGTGTCTGGCGGGCGCCAGTCCGAGGCGGTCTCGTGGCTATAATAGCCCCGCGCGGGCGCAAGGGGGATAGCGATGCTGCTTCGCTGGGTCGGATTGCTGGCCGGCGCGTACCTACTCGGCGCGTTCCCCACTGGCGCGTTGGTGGCGCGCGCGCGTGGCGTCGATCTGACCCAGCACGGCAGCCGCCGGACGGGCGCGACCAACGCGCTGCGTGTATTGGGCAAGCGGGCCGCGGCCGGCATCCTGCTGGGCGATGCGCTGAAGGGCGTGCTGGCGGTGCTGCTCGCGCGACGCTGCTTGCGGAGCGACTGGGCGCCCCCGGTCGCCGCGCTCCTGGCCATGACGGGGCACACCTACTCGGTGTTCCTCGGCGGCAAGGGGGGCCGGGGCGTCGCCACGGGGCTGGGCGCGCTCCTGGCGCTGTCCCCGGGCGCGCTGCTCGTGGCGGCGGTCGCCGGCGTCGGCACCATCGCGGGCACGCGTATCGTCTCGCTCGGCTCGCTGGCGGGCGCGCTGGCGGGCGGCGCCGCGCTGGCCGCTCAGGTGACGCGCGGGCGCGCGCCGCGCGCCTACCTCATCTTCGCGGCCGGCGGCGCGGGCTTTCTGCTGTACTCCCACCGCGACAACGTGGCGCGGCTGCTCGCGGGCACCGAGCGCCGGCTGGGGCAGCCAGCGCAGATGGACGAGGCGCCCGCGGCGCGGTCAGAGCGGAGCAGCCAGCCGGCCTGAGCAGGGGCCGAGAGCGGCGCGAGGGGATCTCGTCGAGCGACCGCGAGACGCGGGGAACGTCTCGCGGGCTACGAGCGGGCGCGGCGGGGCAGCGCCTGGGGGGTGACCTCGGCGCTCGCGTCGATCTGGCGCAGCAGCGTGGCCATCTCGATGGCGCCCACCGCGGCGTCGTAGCCCTTGTTGCCGGCCTTGGTGCCCGCGCGCTCGACCGCTTCCTCGATGCTGTTCGTCGTCAGCACGCCGAAGATGCACGGCACGCCGGTCTGCAGCGCCACGTTGGCGACGCCTTTGGCGGTCTCGCTGCAGACGTAATCGAAGTGCGGCGTGGCGCCGCGGATCACCGCGCCCAGACAGATGACCGCGGCGTAGCGACCGCTCTGGGCGAACCGCTGGGCCGTGATGGCGATCTCGAGCGCGCCGGGCACCCAGGCGAGGTCCACGTCGGCGTCGGCGGCGCCGTGACGGCGCAGCCCGTCGCGCGCGCCCGCGAGCAACTGCTCGGTGATGAAGCCGTTGAAGCGCGCGACGACGATCGCGAATCGCAGCCCAGATGCGACCAGCGGCCCCTCGTACACCGTTGCCATCACTGCCTCTCCTCGGAGCGCTCGCGCGGACCGCACCGGCGGCCCGGCGTCAGATGCCTTCCGCGGGCCCCAGCCCGAGCAAGTGCCCCATCTTTTGCTGCTTCGTCAGCAGGTAGCGCTGGTTCTCGGGGCGCACCGGCGTCTGGATCTTCTCCATGTCCACGATCTCCAGCCCGAACGCCTCGAGCCCCACGCGCTTCGTGGGGTTGTTGGTCATGAGCCGCATGCGCCGCACGCCGAGGTCGACCAGGATCTGCGCGCCGATGCCGTAGTCGCGGGGGTCGGGCGGGAAGCCCAGGTGGACGTTGGCCTCGACGGTGTCCATGCCCCCGTCCTGCAGCTCGTAGGCGCGGATCTTGTTGACCAGACCGATGCCGCGCCCCTCCTGCCGCATGTACAGGATGACGCCCCGCCCCTCGCTTGCGATGCGCGCCATGGCCGCGTGCAGCTGCTCGCCGCAATCGCAGCGGCGCGAGCCGAACACGTCGCCCGTCAGGCACTCCGAGTGTACGCGCACCAGCGGCGGCTCGCCGTCCGACACGTCGCCCATCACGAGCGCGAGGTGGTGCTGGTTGTCGACCGACGACTCGTAGACGTGGAGCATGAACTCGCCGTATTCCGTGGGAATCGGCGCCTGGGCGCGCTGCGTGATGAGCTTCTCGGTGCGGCGCCGGTGCTCGATCAGGTGGGCGACGGTGAGCATCCTGATGCCGTGGCGCTCCGCGAAGGCGCACAGCTCGGGCAGCCGGGCCATGGTCCCATCGGGGTTCATGATCTCGCAAATGACGGCTGCCGGATAGAGCCCGGCGAGCTTGCAGAGGTCTACCGAGGCCTCGGTCTGACCCGTGCGCCGGAGCACGCCGCCCTCGGCGTAGCGGAGCGGGAGCACGTGGCCGGGGCGCGATAGGTCTTGGGGCTTCGTATTCGGGTCGATTAGAACCTGGATGGTGCGCGCACGGTCAGCCGCCGAGATGCCGGTGGTCACCCCATACTTCGCCGCGGCGTCGACGGTCACGGTAAAGGCCGTGCCGAAGCCTGATGTATTCTCGCGCACCATCATCGGCAGCCGCAGCTCTTCCAGGCGGGATTGCAGCATCGGCACACAGATCAGGCCGCACGCCTCGCGGGCCATAAAGGTGATTGCCTCGGGCGTGACGAATTGGGCGGCCATGCACAGGTCGCCCTCGTTTTCGCGGTCCTCGTCGTCGACGATGATGACTAGCTTTCCCTGCTTGTAGTCCTCGATCGCCTCCTCGACGGTCGCAAATCGCTGCGTGTCGCGGCGATTGACTTCTGCCATTGGGGCACCCCTTTCCGGCGGCCGGCACAGTAGCGCGGCACGTTACGCGCGCCGCAGCAGGCTCTCCACATATTTCGCGATCACGTCGACCTCCAGGTTGACGCGATCGCCCGGCCGCTTGGACGCGAGCGTGACGACGCTCTGCGTGTAGGCTACGAGCGCCACGCTAAACGTGTCCGCGCGGCGCTCGGTAATAGTCAGGCTGATCCCGTCGATGGCGACGAAGCCCTTGACGACCAGATAGGGCAGCAGCTCGGCGGGCGCGCGGAACGTCATCCAGAGCGAGTCGCCCTCGGGGCGCACACTCACGATCTCGCCCGTGCCGTCCACGTGTCCCTGCACGTAGTGGCCGCCCATGCGGCCGCCCGCCGCGAGCGCGCGCTCCAGGTTGACGCGGGCGCCGGGGCGCAGATCGCCCAGATCGGTGCGGCGCAGCGTCTCCGGCGCCAGCCCGACGGTGAAGCTGTTGGCATCGTGCGCCGTGACCGTCAGGCAGACGCCGTTCACGGCGATGCTGTCGCCCAGCCGCAGATCGTCGCAGACGGTCCGCGCCTCTACCTGCAGGGCGATGCTGCCGTCGCGCTCGTCGAGCGCGCGGACGGTCCCGGTTTCCTCGACGATGCCGGTGAACACTCCACTCCCCCTATCCGCTCGCGGCCTGGGGCGCCGCCTGCGAGGCAATGGCCAAGCCCTCGCGCTCCTCGTCGGGCACGGGCGGCACGTAGCCGGCGATGAGCACGTCGTCGCCGAGCTGCTCGACCTGCAGGTCCCGCAGCGTCACGGCCTGTCCCATCTCGGGACAGCCGGTGCCCTCGACGGGCGTGGGCGCGGCGACCCCGCCGACGACCTTCGGCGCCAGGAACGCGTAGACCTTGTCCACGAGCCGCGCTTCGAGCAAGGCTGCCACTAGTGTCCCGCCCGCCTCGACGAGCACCGAGGTAATGCCGCGGCGCTCCGCTAGCAGCCGCATCGCCACGGCCGGGTGCACCCGGCCGTCCAACTCGGGCACGACCACTACCTCGGCGGCGGTAGCCTCCAACGCCGTCCGCCGCTCGTCGGGAGCGCGCTCGGTGACGAGGATGAGCGTCTCGCCGGGCAGCTCGCCCGTCACCAGCCGGGCCGTCGGCGGCGTGCGCGCCTGGCTGTCCAGGACGACCCGCAGCGGCTGACGCCTCGCCAGATGGTCGAGGGGAGCGCGCAGCGCGGCGGGGAAGGCCTCCGGGCGCACGGTGAGCCGTGGATCGTCGGCGAGCACCGTGCCGACGCCCACCAGCACCGCGTCGCTCAGCGCGCGGAGGCGGGCCACCCGCGCCCGTGCCGCCGCGCCGGTCACCCAGAACGACGAGCCGGTACGGGTAGCGATCTTGCCATCCAGCGTCATCGCCCACTTCACCGCCACGAACGGCAGGCCGCGAGTGATGAACTTGAAGTAGCCCTCGTTCAGGCGGCGCGCCTCGCGCTCGTACTCGCCCAACACCGTCTCGATGCCGGCCTTGTCAAGGTCGCGTCGGCCGCCCCCGGCGACCAAGGGGTTGGGATCGATGGTCGCCATGTGGACGGCTCGCACCCGCGCGCGGATCAGCGCGTCGGTGCAGGGCGGCGTCCGCCCAAAGTGGCAGCAGGGCTCCAGCGTCACGTACATCGTGGCGCCCCCCGCGGCGTCGCCGGCTTGCTCAAGGGCCACGACTTCCGCGTGCGCCTGGCCGGGGGGCTGCGTCCAGCCCTCCCCCACGATCCGCCCGTCCTTGACGATCACCGCGCCGACGGCCGGGTTGGGGCTGCTGACACCCAGTGCGCGCTCCGCCAGCTCGAGCGCGCGTGCCATGAAGTCCACCTGGCCGCTCCCGTCGCCGAATTCCGCGCGGAACAAAAATAGCCTGAAGGCATGGTGCCTTCAGGCCGCTGTCGCCACAGCTTCGCCTTCTCCCATCCGGACTGTACCGTCGGCTCTGGCGTCTCACCAGATCTGCCCGCCCGCGATGCGCCGGGCGGCGCAGGCCGGTCGCCTCGCCCACCCGAGGGTGCCGCCAGCACCCGGTGCCGCGGGGGGCTCGCGGGCTCTGCCGTGTGGCATTACCGCCGGTCAGGAATTGGGACGGCGGCGGTGCCGTCGCCCCTCACCTTGCCCTGAAGGCCCCACTCGCTATTTTGTTGTCGTGAGTATAGCACCAACGGGCGGCCGCGGCCTATGTCGGCCCGGGCCGTCACGCCGCGAGCAGGCGCCGGTAGACGAGATACGTCTGCTCGGCGATGCGCGCGTGGGTGAAGCGTGACTCGGCCTGCGCCCGGCCGCGCGCCGCCAGCTCCTGCCGCAGCGCCGCGTCGTCCTGGAGGCGGGCAAGCGCCGCGCGCAGGGCCGTCGCCTCGCCCTCGGGCACCACGAGCCCGGCGTCGCCCAGGACGTGCGGGATCTCGCCGCTCGTGGAGCCGACGCAGGGCACGCCGCTGGCCATCGCCTCCACCAGGATGCGCCCGAACTGCTCCTTCCAGTTAGGGCGGGTCCGCGACGGCAGCGCCAGCGCATCCCAGGCCGCCACGATCGCGGGCATGGCCGTCGACGGGGCCTGCGCCACGAACTCGACCCGCTCGGCGATGCCCAGGCGAGCCGCCTGGCGCGCGAGCGCCGGCTGTGCGGGGCCGCTGCCGACCAGCTGGAGCCGCCACGGGCCCGCCAGCCCCTGCACGGCCTCCAACAGCACGTCCAGCCCCTTCTCCTCGACCAGGCGGCCAGCGTAGCCGATCACGAACTCGCGGCGGACCGGGCGGGGGCGCGGCCGGAACACCTCGGGATCGATACCGAACTGCGGCACCACGGTCACCGGGCCACGGTAGCCTTTCTGGTGCAGCACGTCCACCGCCTCACGGTTGCCCGCGAGGGCGTGCTGCGCGGTGTGGAAGCTGTAGCGCTCCCAGAGGCTGAACGGCGGCGGATAGCGGCGCAAGAGGTTCTGCCAGGTAAAGAACAGCCGGCGCGCGCCCGCGCGCGCGGCCAGCCGCAGCGCCAGGGCCGTCGCCAGGTTGTATGGCTCCTCGTCGACGTGGACGACGTCCGGCTGGGTGGCGGCCAGCCAGGCGCGCAGGCGGGTGAAATGGAAGACGTGGAAGTGGCCGTTGAAGCGCACGGGCGTGACGGCCAGCCGATAGCCGCGGACGTGCGCGCGCTCCAGCCGGATCGGCGTCCCATCTTGCAGCCAGTACGGCGGCACCAGGCAGGTCAGCGCGATGGCGTCGTGGCGCGCCAGCTCTTCGAGCTTGCGCTGGTAGGCGCCGACCAGGCACGCCTTGGAGAGCATGAGGACTTTCACGCGGCAACCTGGGCGTACACCTTCATCGTCTGCTCGGCGACGGCGCCCCACGAGAAGTGCGCGGCCCGGGCGCGCGCGGCCTCGCCCAGCGCCTCGCGGCGGACGGGATCGCGCAGGAGGTCGAGGATCGCCGCGCCGATCGCGTCGGTGCAGTTGGGGTCCACGAGCACGGCCGTGTCGCCCGCGACCTCGGGCAGCGCCGAGCTGTTCGAGGTGACGACCGCGGCGCCGCAGGCCATGGCCTCCAGCACCGGCATGCCGAAGCCCTCGTAGAGCGAGGGGAAGACGAACACCTCGGCCGCGCTGTACAGCGGCGCCTTGTCCTGTTCGCGAATCTGGCCCGTGAAGATCACGTCCGATTCCAGCCCCAGCTCTCGTACCAGCACGCGCGGATCCGGATACAGCGGGTGGCCGACGTAGCGCAGGCGCCCGGCGAGCACGAGCTGGTACGGCTCGTCGAACGCCTCGCGGATGCGAGCGTAGGCTTGCACCACACGCAGCACGTTCTTGCGCACGTCGAAACCGCCAAAGTAGAGGATAAACCGCTCCGTCAGCCCGTACCGCTCGCGCACGGCCGTGAGGAGGCGAGGGTCGCGGATCGGCTGGTAGCTGGCGTCTACCGCGTTGCCGATGACGTGGATGCGCTCGGGCGGCAGCCCCAGCGTCCGCTCGATGTCGCGCTTGGAGTGCTCGGAGACGGCGATCACGGCGCGGGCGCGCCGCGCGGCGAGCGCCGAGAGCGCGCTGTAGGCGCGGCCGGCCAGGCGGGCGCGATACTCCGGCAGCAGGAGCGGGATCACGTCGTGGATCGTCACGACCGTCGGGATGGAGGACACGAGCGGCGACGCGAAGTACGGGCAGTGGAGGAGGTCGAGCGATTCGCGGCGGCTCGCGCGCAGCAGGCCCACTTGCTCCCACCAGAGCTTTTCGAAGTTGCCGCCGAGCCGGGCGAGCGCCGTCACCCGCTGGACGCTGCGGAAGCGCGGCGAGAGGTCGGGCACGCGGGGGACGGCCGCGCGCCGGAAGCGCGGGCTGAGCAGGACGTAGGTGTTCTCGCGATCGTGCTGGTCGAGGGCTTGCAGCAGGTTGAAGCAATGCTGGCCGATGCCCGTCGAGGGCTGCTGCAAGAACAGGGCGTTGAAGCCGATGCGCACGACGCCTCCCGCGAGAAGAGAGTCTAAGCGGCTGGAGACGTCCGCGCCCAGGGGAGCCCGCGACTGCCTCTACGCCGCCATTGTAAAGCATCCCGGCGCGCTCGCGGCGCGAGGCGCACCGCGGGGGCGTCAGGCGGCGACGACGTGATGGTAGACCGTCAACAGGGCCGCGGCGGCCGCGCCCCAGGTGAACTTGGCCGCCCGCGCCAGGCCGTCCGCCCGCAGGCGCGCGCGCAGCGCCTCGTCCAGCAGCCCGCGCTCCAGGGCGTCGGCGAGCGCCTCCGTGTCCTCGGCGGGGACCGTGAGCCCCGCGTCGCCCACGACCTCGGGCAGCGACGCGGCGTCCGACACGACGACCGGCGTGCCGCAGGCCATCGCCTCCAGCGGCGGCAGGCCGAAGCCCTCGTAGTACGATGGGAACGCGAACAGGTCGGCGGCGCTGTAGAGCGTCGGCAGGTCGTCGTCCGCGATGAAGCCGGGGAAGATCACGTCGTTGCGGAACGGCGAGCGGTCGCGCTCCTCGAAGATGACGTCCGACAGCCAGCCGCGCGGCCCGGCCAGCACCAGACGGTGGGGCAGACGGTGGCGGGCCCGCACCGTGTTGTAGGCGCGGATAAGGCCCTGCCAGTTCTTGCGCGGCTCGATCATGCCGATCGACAGGATAAAGGGCTCGACGAGGCCGAGACGAGCGCGCAGGCTGGCCACCGCCTCGGGCGCGGCGGGCCGGAAGCGGGGCTCGACCCCGCCGGGCACGACGGCCGTCCGCGCCGGATCGGCGCCGAGCAGGCAGATGACGTCGTTCTGCGTGTTCGCCGAGTCGGCCACGACGAAGTCGGCTGCCCGCACCGAGCGCGGCACGGCGCTCATCAGGTACTCGCGCAGCCGCGCGTCCGCGCACTCCGGGTAGAGCAAGAAGGCCAGGTCGTGGACCGTGAGCACGCGGCGCGCGCGGCGCACGGGCGGCAGCACGAAGTCCGGCGCGTGGAAGATGTCGACTGGCCCGGTGGCCCACTCCACGGGCAGCGGCACGCGCAGGCGGTGCCAGAGAATGGTCATCCAGCGCTCGGGAAAACGGAACTCCGAGGTCGAGACGTTCGGCGCGGCGGGGACGGACACCTCGGCGCCCGGATTGGGGGTGGTGTGCAAGAGGACGAACTGGTCGTCACGGTCGAGGGCGACCAGGCTGGCGACCAGGTTGCGGACGAAGCGGCCGATGCCGGCACGCTGGTTCACGGCAGCGGTGTAGTCGATCCCGATGCGCACGGCGGAGCGATCGGCCGCGCTAATTGTCGACGGCGGAGGCGCGCCGGCCGGGCTCGGAGGGCGGCACCGCCGCTGACCGGTCGCGCAGCGCCGTCACGGTGCGGTGAAGCTCGCCGTTCAGGCGCATGGTGGCGTCAAGCAGGCGCCCGGCGACCTCCGCCGGCAGGTAGTCGAGCGCACGCGCGAGGTGCAGGTAGTGCCGCGTCTCCATGAGGGCGCCGCGCGCCTGGTGGAGGGCGCGTAGGTACTCGGCGCGGGAGTAGCGGCCGAAGCCGTCGGCGATGTGGCCGCCCACGGCGCCCGCCGCGCGCCGCAGCTGCGCCTGCAGCTCCGGCTCGACGACAGGCACGCTGGCCGTCTCCTCGTACACCTGCAGCGCCAGCTCGTAGGCCCGCCGCCAGATGCCGAGGTTCTCCAGCTCCTTCACGCCCTGTCCGCTCGCCATGGCCTCCCTCTGCCGTCCGCCTGGGCTGACCGCGTGTGGCCGGCCGCCCGTTGTCACTTCCGTGGGCACGTAGGCGGGGGGCTGGCGAGCGGCCGTCGCGGCCCGGACTTTACCGCTTTCCAGGCCAGAGGTGCAAGACGGCGCCGAACGCGACGAGGCTGAGGTAGGTGATGGAGCGATCGAGCAGCGCGATGGACAGCGCCACCGCGGTGCTCATCCCGCCGATGAGGTCCAGGCCGCCAGCCAGCAGGAGGAGGCTCACCAGGCCCGACTCGACAAAGCCGAGCCCGGCGGGCGTGATGGGCACGGTGGTGAGCAGCGCGCCGGCGAGGCCGATGAACAGCGGCACCGCCGCGTTGGCGCGCCACACGCCGAGCGACAGCATCACCAGATACAGGCGCACCGCCTCGAACAGCCAGATGACGACGGTATAGGCGGTCAGCGCCGGCAGCGCGCGGAACGATTGGAGCGTGCCCGCTTCGAACGAGTCGTACTTGCCTTGCAGCCGCAGCGGTAGCCAGCCGCGGATCCGCCCGCCCAGGAGCCGCATGGCGACCAGTCCGACGACGAGCAGGACGGCCAGCACGAGCGCCAGCTCCATCAGCGAGACGACGGCGGTGGGCAGCGCCGCTCCAAACGCGAGGACGGCTGCGAGCCCGAGCAGCCCGAACAGCACCAGCAGGTCGAGGATGCGCTCGGCCAGCACGGTGCCCATCGTCTTCGAGAACGAGACGTCCGCGTCGCGCTTCAAGAGGTAGGCGCGGTAGGCGTCGCCCAGCTTGGCCGGAACGAGGCAATTGGCAAACCAGCTCAGCAGCAGAATGCGGCCCAGCCCAAAGAGCCGCGGCAGCACCACTCCCTCGCGCCGCCGGTACCCGACGTTGCGCAAGAGGGTGCGCCAGCGCATGCTGCGAAAGACGAAAGCCACGTAGTAGACGACGAGGGCCAGCACGTAGAGCGGCACGTTCGCGCTGCGCAAGACCTCCCAGGTGGTGGCGAGGTTCACGTCGAGGCGCTGAATGGCGACGAACAGCAGCCCAAACCCGATCGCGAACGAGATCAGCGTGCGTGGCTGGGTCAGGCGCGCGCCCAGCGCCGGCGGCGCGCTCGGGCCGATCTCGGTCGTGGCCGGGAAGGGCGTGGGCGCTTCCTCCGGCGCGACGGGCCTACCCACGGTCGGCCTCGGCCTGGCCGCTGGACAGCGCGGCGAGGCCCATCAGCGCCCCGATCTGAACGCTGACGCCGTGGACGAAGAGGTTGTCGAACGCGCTGTGCAAGGAGATGGCGACCAGCGAGCCGAGGGTGCCGAGGGCCACGGCCCGCCAGAAGGGATTGGGGCTGCGCAGCCCGCGAATGGCCGCGCGATAGGCCAGCGCCAGCGTGAGGAGGAAGCCGCTCAGGCCGAAGATGCCCGTCTCGGCCGCCAGGTTCAAGTAGTAGTTGTGGGCGTGGCCCAGCGACTCCAGCCAGCCCGGCAGGTTGTAGCGGTCGTAGACGGCGTCGTAGTTGCCGGGGCCGACGCCGAACCAGGGGTGCTCGAGGAACATATACCAGCCCGCCTGCCAGTGGGCCATCCGCTCGACGATCGACCAGTTCTCTGGGGTGACGTCCACCGTGCGCACGTCGAACAGGCCGAAATACTCGGCCACCACGCCCAGCCGCTCGGAGACCACCGCCGGCAGCGCGCCTACCAGCCCCAAGAGCCCCAAGAGCAGCAGCGCCGCGCACAGGGCCACGAGCCAGCGGCGGGAGCGGGGGCTGGCGACCGCCAACATTACGGCGCCCGCGAGCGCCACGCCCATCCAGGCGCCGCGCGACAGGCTGGCGAACACCGCGGCGGCCAGCAGCAGGGTGGCCGGCCGCGCCCAGAGGGCGACGCTTGCCGACAAGCGCCGAGGGCCGAGCGCCGCCAGGCGAAGCGGCCCGGCCTCCTCGTCCTTACTCCACAGGGCGAGTGCGAAGGCGACCGGGAGGGCTGTTGCCAAATAGCCGGCGAACGGGTTGGGCTGGCTGAAGTGGCCAAAGGCGCGCATGAACGGACCGATGACGAAGAAGTCCGGGCCGCGCCGCGTGAGGAACTGGAACAGCCCGTAGGCCGCCTCGAGGCTGGCCGCGCCGACCAGCGCCAGTAGCAGCCAGCGGGCCTGCGACGCGCGGCGCGCCTGATCGACCGTCAGCACGAACACCACCACTAGCTCGAGCCATTTCAGGGTGTCCTTGAGGCTGGGCCCCGGGGCCTCGGCGCCAAGCGCCGAGATCACGAATAGCGCGAAGACGAGGAGCTGGGCAGCCAGCAGCGCCGACGGCCAGATGCGGAGCGAGCGCCGGCGCGCGCCGTCGATGAGCCAGGCGAGCGCGGCCAGCCCGACCGCCGGCTCCATGAGAGTCAGGTTCAGGCCGCCGAGTCCCAGGCCCCATTCGGAGGAGAGCGGCACCGCCACGAGCGCGAGGCAGAGCGCGACGAGCGGACGCGCCAGGGCCAGCGGCACGACGACCGCCGCTACTAAGAGCGCGGCGGCCTGGATCGGCGGCAGGAGCGCGAGGGCCGCGCCAATCGCCAGGGCCAGCGCGCCGAGCAGCCCAGTTTCGCGCGTGAGGGGCGGTAGTGCGGGCAGGGGGAGACTACGCTGGGCAGGCATCCGGCTCATGCTCAGGCCCCGGCCGCGCCGGCCTCGCGGAACCAGGCGATCGTGCGCTCTAACCCCTCGCGCAGCGGCACGCGCGGCTGCCAGCCGAGCATCTCCCTCGCCCGCGTGATGTCCGGGCGACGGCGCGTCGGATCGTCGGCCGGCAGCGGGCGGAAGGCGATCTCCACGGACGTCCCGACCAGCTCGCGGATCAGCTCGGCGTACTCCAGGACGGTGTGCTCCTCGGGATTGCCGAGGTTGACCACGAGCCCGGTCGTGTCGGGGGCGAACATCGCTAGCTCGATCCCGCGCACCAGGTCCTCGACGTAACAGAGACTGCGCGTCTGGCTGCCGTCGCCGTAGACGGTGAGCGGCTCCCCACGCAATGCCTGGGTCACGAAGTTGGGGACCAGGCGGCCGTCGTTCGGATCGCTGCGCGGCCCGTAGGTGTTGAAGATGCGGATGATGCGGGCGTCGAGGCCGTACTGGGTGAGGTAGACCATGGTCAAGGCTTCGCCAAAGCGCTTGCTCTCGTCGTAGCAGGCGCGGGGCCCGACCGGATTCACATGGCCCCAGTACGTCTCGCGCTGCGGGTGCTCCTCGGGGTCGCCGTAGACCTCGGAGGTCGAGGCGAACAGGTAGCGCGCCTGCCGCTGACGGGCGAGCCTCAGCAGCTCGCGGGAGCCGAGGGCGTTGGCGAGCGCCGTCTCCTCCGGGTGGTGCTGGTACGCCACCGGACTGGCTGGGCTGGCCAGGTGAAAGATGCCCTCCACCGCCACGTCGAGCGGCTGGGTGATGTCTTGGACCAGCAGTTCGAAGGCTTCGCGCCCGAGCAGGTGGGCAACGTTGCGGCGGTCGCCGGTGATCATGCTGTCGACGCAGACCACCTGGTGGCCGGCGTCCAGGAGGCGCTCACAGAGGTGCGAGCCCACGAAGCCCGCCCCTCCCGCTACCAGCAGCTTCATGGGCCCTCGCCGCGATCGTTCGCGATAGCGTATTAGTCGCCAGGCATTCTTGCGGGACAGATGCGCGCGGGGACGGCACGCGCCATACCCCCGCCGCGCGAGAGGCGACCCAAGCATTGTAGCGACTGTCACGCCAAGGCCGCCAATAATTGCGCGCCCGCGCGCCAGGCGAGCCTACGTCCGGGGCCGCGCTGCCGCGGCAATCGCCATCTGCCACCAGAAGAGCACCGCGAGGTCCACTAGGAAGTACGAGTTGTCCAGCGCCCCGTGGACGAGCACGCCCGCCACGCTGGCGAGCGCGCCGGCCAGCAGCGCGCGCTCCACGCCCGCGGGGGCGGCCCGCAAGCCGTGGACGGCCAGCCACGCGAAGCGGCCGAGCAGGCCAAGCGCCGCGACGAGGCCCAAGAAGCCCAGCTCCAGCCAGAACTGCAGCACCCAGTTGTGGGGATGGGAGATGTTCGGCTCGGCCCACGCCTCCGGCAGGATGTATTGGAGTTGATAGCGATAGAGAAAGTTGTCGAGCCCGATCCCCAGCAGCGGATGATCCCGCAGCATGGCGAGCGCGGCGGTCCAGATCTGCACGCGGAAAGTGGCGGTCGTGCCGCTCAGCACGCGCTCGATGCCCAAGCGCGCGGCCACCAGCAGGGCGGCGGCGCCCGCCATCGTCCCGGCGGCGGCTGTCAGGGCCAGCGCGCGCCGGCTGAAGAGCGCGGCCAGCACGAGCAGCGACGCGCCCGCGCCCAGCCAGCCGCCGACGCTGAAGGTGAGGACCAGCGCGAGCGCGAGCAGGCCGGCCAGGGCGGCGCACCACCGCCGCGCGGCGCGCACCCAGAGCGCGAGCGACACGGCGAACGGCAGTGCATAGCCCAGGTACAGTGCGAGCTGGTTCGGCGACGGGTAAAGCCCCAGCGCGCGCCGGACGCCCTCCACCTGCACCGTGTTGACGTTGGCCACGGCCTGCGCGACCGCCAGCAAGGAGATGGCCGCGGCCCCGCCGAGAAACCCGGCGAGCAGGGGCCGCATGCGGCCGAGCGTCGGACAGACCGCCGCGACCAGATAGTAAAACAGCACCGGCTCCAGGATCAGCGTGCGCAGGCTGCGGAGGCTCAGCTTTACATACTCGGTGGGTAGCAGCGAGAGCAGCGCGGCGCCGAGCAGCAGGGCGACCCAGGGATCGAAGCGCGTGGCGCGGGGCGCCAGGTCGCGGCGGCGCAGCCAGCGCGCGGCGCAGGCGCCGGCGGTTAGCAGCAGCGCGGTCTCGGGCAGCGAGATGGCCAGCCCGCCCAGCTCGCGCGGAAAGTAATACGTGGGCAGGGTGGCGAGCACGGCAGCCAGCCCAAGCGCGGGCCGCTGGTACGCCAGGACTGCGAAGCCGGCCGCGGCGGCGAGGGCCAGCGCGGGCTGCGGCAGCAGCGCGTATAGGAGCAGCGCGCCGGCGATCCCACCCGCCCACAATGGGGTGGCGGGGACGCCAATCAGGAGCCCGGTGGTCTTCATGCAGCGTGTCCGCTCGTCTGGTGAGCCTGCAACTCGCGGCCGGTCACCTACGGGGTAGCATCCGGCGTGCGCCGACGGCAACCTGCTGCGGGGGGGCGCGTCGGCAGCCTATAATCCGCGTGAGCGGCGCGTGGGCCGCCGAACGGCAGTCGGGGAAGGCGGGTGCGACTCCTCGTCACGGGCAGCAATGGGCTGCTGGGCACTAAGCTGCTGGCGGCGGTGCTCAGCCGCTCGGACGTCCAGCCGGTCGCGGCGTCGCGCGGCCCGTGCGCTAACGCCTATCTGGGCGACTTTCCCTTCCTCCCGCTCGACGTCACGGACGCGGCACGGGTGCGCGCCGTGGTGGCGGAGGCGGCCCCGGATGTCGTCGTCCATACTGCGGCGATGACCGACGTGGACGGCTGCGAGCGCGCGCCGGAGGCGGCGCGGGCGATCAACGTGGCCGGTACCGCGAACGTCGCGGACGCCTGCGCGCAGCAGGGAGCGCGGCTCGTCCACCTGTCCACCGAGTACGTCTTCGACGGGCGGGCCGGGCCGTATGGCGAGGACGACCCGCCGAACCCCCTGGGCGTCTACGCGCGGACCAAGCTCGACAGCGAGCGCGAGGTGGCGGCCCGCTGCCCGCGCTGGGCGGTGGCTCGCACGACGGTCCTCTACGGCTACGCGCCCAACGTGCGGCCTAACTTCGTGCTCTGGCTGCTGGACCAGCTGGCGCGCGGCCGGCGCGTCCGCGTGGTGGCCGACCAGATCGGCTCACCCACGCTCGCGGATAACCTGGCCGAGATGGTGGTCGCCCTGGCGATCGCCGGCGCGCGCGGCGTGTATCACACCGTGGGCGCCTCGCGCCTGGACCGCTACGCCTTCGCGCGGCTCGCCGCCGAGGTGTTCGGGCTCGACGCCGACCTGATCGAGCCGGTCACGACCGCCGAGCTGCGCCAGCCGGCGCCGCGCCCCCTGGCCGCGGGCCTGTCCGTCGCGCGCTTCCAGCATGACTTTCCCGGCGTGCGGGTACTGACCGCCCGCGAGGGGCTGGAGCGGCTGCACGCACAGCTCGCCGCGGCCGGACGGCTGCCGACGCCGCCCAGCGGCTCCACTTCTGATTTGTAAGTTACGGCGCGGCGCGGAATAATGATGACAGCCGTCGGCGGACGGCCAGTGCGGCGAGCGCGGCACGGCCCGATGACGGCAAGTAGCCGAGACGAGGTGAGATCATGGGCGCCACCACGGCGATTACCGACGCAACGTTCGAGAGCGAGGTGCTGAACGCGCCCGGCCCCGTGCTTGTCGACTTCTGGGCGACTTGGTGTGGGCCGTGCAAGGCGATTGCGCCGGTGCTGGAAGAGGTTGCTAGCGAGCAGGGCGGGCGCCTAAAGGTCGCCAAGCTGGACGTGGACGAGAACGGCCAGACGGCCATGAAGTTCGGCATCCAGGCCATTCCGACGATGATCCTGTTCAAGAACGGTCAGCCGGTCGAGCGGCTGATGGGCGCGATGTCCAAGCGCGACCTGCTGGCGAAGCTGGAGCGCCATCTCGGCTAGCGCCGCGGCGAGCGAGGGGGTGAGCGTCGTCGGCTGGCGCGCTCACCCCCTTTCGCCCGGTGGGGTCTAGCGGCGCGCGCTGAGGGCGGCGCCCCGGGCCGCTGCCCGCTCATGCCTCGTCGGCCGCCGTGCCGGGCCGCACGCGCAGCGTCTGCTCGTGCGTATAGGTGACCAAACCCGGCGGCGCCCCCCGGATCTTGCGGACGTACTTGCGCGGCGTCCAGTCCACGAGCACGAGCGCGTCACCCCGCGCCGCGCTGTGCTCGGCGGCGAGCCGCGCCGCGGCCTCCACCACCTCGGCCGGCACCGCGCGGCCGCCCGATCGCACCACCACGTGGCTGCCCGGTACGCCATGCGCGTGCAGCCACAGGTCGTCGTTGTCGGCCAGCTCGAAGGTGACCCGCTCGTTGCCGAGCGCGCTCGTGCCGAGCAGCACGTCGTAGCCGTCCACCTGGACCCGGCGGTGGCCGCCCCGGGCGGGCGCCGTGCGGCCACGCTTCGTCTCGCCGCGGCTCCGGGCCAGCAGGCCCGCGCCGACCAGCTCGCGCCGCAACTGCTCCAGCGCCGCGGGATCGTCGGCCAGCTCGACCTGGGCGCTCATCTCCTCGACGTAGCGCAGCTCGTTGCGCGCCTCCGCCATTAGCTCCGGGACGATGCGGGCCGCATCCCGCGCCCGCGTGTAGTCCTCGAAGTAACGCTGCGCGTTCTCGAGCGGCGTGAGGGCCGGGTCTAGCGCGATCTCGCGGCCGTCGGCCACCAGCATGGTCTGGCCCGGCGCGAGCGTGTGCAGGTTCGCCAGGATCGCGTCGCCCGCGGCGCGCAAGGCGTCCGCGCGTTCGGAGCCCTCGAGCGAGCGCTCCAGCGCGGCCAGCTTGCGCTCGACTTGGGCGCGGCGGTCGGCGAGCGCGGCGCGGAGCGGCGCGCGGGCCAGCGCGTGGGGGCCGCGTTCGGCGCGCGGCCGCTCGGTCGGCAGCGCACGCGGGCCACCGCTCAAGTAGAGGCGCTCGAAGGCGGCGCTCGGGCTCGCGCACCGCTCCAAGTCGGCCGCCGCGCACTGGTGCGGCCGGTAGGGCACCGCGTCGGCGGGCTGGCCGTCGTGCAGGATCAGGTACGGCTCCCAGGCGTGCGTCTCCAATGGGGCGAACAGCTCCTCGGCGGCGCGGCGCAGCGCGGCCCACGGCAGCGGGGCGCCGGGGCTTAGGGGCGCGCGGTGCTCGCCGGTGGCGCGGTAGGCCAGCTCTTCGGCCGCGAACGGGCTCAGGCCGGCCAGGTGCGCGAGCAACAGCTGGGCCAGCGTGCGCTCGGCGGCGCCCTGGGCCACCCGCTCCTCCAGCGCGAAGTACGACGTGGCGCGGCGCGGGTCGAGCCGGTCGGGCCGCGGCGGTGGCTCGTAGCGCCCGTGCGGCACGATCGGGCGCACGGGGTTGGCTTGCCGGCTCACCCGCTTGAGCGCGTCGAGCACCGTGCCGTCCTCGTGGACCAGCACCATGTTGCTGCGGCGGCCCATCAGCTCCAGCACGAGCGTGATCTCGCGCCGGGCGCCGCGCTCGTCGAGGTGCGCGAAGCGCAGCTCCAGCACCCGCTCGAGCGGCGGCTGCTCGACGGCCACGAGCCGCGCGTCGCGCACGTGCTTGCGGAGGAGCAGCAGGAAGGGGGTCACGCGCTCGGTGCCGCGCGCCTGCGGCTCCGCGACGAGATGCGCGCGCGCGGCCTCGGGGTGCGCGCTGGCGAGCAGCCAGCGGCGCTGGCGATGCGCGTACAGCTCCAGCGCCAGGCTGTGCTCGTCGACCAGGAACGCCTTCTGCACACGGCCGTCCAGCACCGTGGTTCGCAGCTCGTCGGCGATGGCGTGCAGCGCGAGCGCGTCGAACGGCACTCTGTCCCCCGTGCCGGTCCCGCCGCGGCGGGCCAGCTCTACTCAAGCTGAGTCGGCGAGGCGACGCCTGCGGTCGGCTCTTCGAACCGCGCGGCGCGGCCCCGGCCACGCCCTTAGGCATATAATAAGCCGCGACGCAGGCCGAGCCAGTCCTGCTCCCAGGTGCCTGGCGCGCACGCCGGCCGGCCGGTCGCGGAAGGAGTCGAGCAGGAAGGTGCCCACGCTTCTGCGTGCCCTACCCGCGCCGCGCCCCATCGCTCGGCGAGGACCACACCCCCGTCGCGGCGCGACTCGTGGCTAGCCCCCGTCCGCAGCATGGGGGCCTGGTCTTCGTGCTGTCTGGGCCCTCGGGCGTCGGCAAAGACTCCGTGATGAACTGCCTCCGCGACGAGGATCTCAACCTCCACTTCTGCGTGACCGCGACCACCCGGCGTCAGCGGCCCGGCGAGACACACGGCATCAACCACTACTTCGTCGGTCGCGACGAGTTCCAGGGCATGCGGGACGCGGGTGAGCTGCTGGAGTGGGCGCTGGTCCACGAGAACTACTACGGGGTGCCGCTTCAGGAGGTGCGTCAGGCGTTTGCGCGCGGGCTCGATCCCTTCATGCGCGTGGACGTGCAGGGTGCGGCCAGCGTGCGCGCGCGCCTGCCGCGCGCGGTGCTCGTCTTCCTCGCGCCCGAGTCGATCGACGATCTATCCCCGCGCCTCCAGGAGCGCGGCACCGAGACCGCGGACGAGATGGCGCTGCGGCTGGCCAACGCGCGGCGGGAGATGGAGGCGCTGCCGCAGTTCGACTACGTGGTAGTGAACCGGCAAGGCTGTCTCGCGGAGTCGGTCGCCGCCGTGCGGGCGATCGTGCTCGCCGAGCGCTGTAAGGTCGAGCCGCGGTGGGTGATCGTCTGACGCAGCCCACCACCCCCTACGTGGAAGTGGCGCTCCAGGCCCGTACCGCGCGTCTCGGGCGGCTGCTCACCTACGCGGTGCCGCGGGCCTGGACGCCGCGGCCGGGCCAGGTGGTGTGGGCGCCGCTCCAGCAGCGCGCCGAAGTGGGCGTGGTGGTGCGCGTGGGCGTGTTCCCACCTGCGTTTCCCACGCGACCGCTGCTCGCCATCCTCGGCGATCGACCGCTCTTGGGCGCGCGCCAGATGGCGCTGGCGGCCTGGCTGGCCGAGCGCTACGCCTGTAGCCTTGCCGAGGCGCTGAGCGGCTTCCTGCCGGCCGGCGCGCGCGCGGCGCCGCGCGTGCGCCCCGCCCCCGACACCCTCGCGACGCTGGCCGGGCACGCCGGCGCGGACCGGCTGGCCGCGGCGTTTCGGCGTCGCCGCTCGCTCGCGCTGGCCGAAGCCGCCGAGCTGGCCCGCGTCGCCGTGGTGGCCGACCTGCTCCGCGCCGGCGTCTTGCAGGCCGTCTTGCCGGACGCGCTTCCCCTGTGGGAGGAGCAAGGACCGATCTCGCTGCCGGCGCTTGGGTCGGCGCTGACGCTGGCGCAGCACGATGCCTACGCGGCGCTGCGCGATGCGCTCGACGCGCGTGCGTTCGCCAGCTTTCTGCTGCACGGCGTCACCGGCAGCGGCAAGACGCACGTCTACCTGCACGCGGCGCGGCACGCCGTGCAGCAGGGCCGGCAGGTGCTGGTGCTGGTGAGCGACATCAGCCTGGTGCCCGCGGCCGAGCGGCGCTTCGCCGAGTGGTTCCCCGGGCTGGTCGCCGTCGTCCACAGCGAGCGGCGCCCGACCGAGCAGCGCGAGTCCTGGGCGCGCATCGCGAGCGGCCAGGCGCGCGTCGTCGTGGGCGCGCGGTCGGCGCTGTTCACGCCGCTGGGGGACGTGGGGCTCGTGCTGGTAGACGAGGAGCACGAGGCCGCGTACAAGCAGCAAGACGTGTCGCCTACCTACCACGCCCGCGAGCTGGCGCTGAAGCTGGGGGAGTTGGCGGGCGCGGTGGTGGTGCTGGGCAGCGCCACGCCGGACGTGGAGACCTACTGGCGGGCGCGGGAGGGCGCGCACCGCCTGCTGACGCTGCCCCGTCGCTACCTGCCCCCCGCGGAGCCGGCCGCGCGGGCGGCCGTCGTCGTGCCAGGCGCCACCAGCGCCGCGCCCATGTCGGATGGCGCCGCGCCCGCGAGCGCCGCGCCGCCACGACCGGACCTGCCGCGCGTGCAGGTGGTGGATCTGCGCGCCGAGCTGGCCGCCGGGAACACGGGCATGTTCAGTCGGGCGCTGCTCGGCGAGCTGGCGCGCGTGCTGGACCTGGGCCACCAGGCGATCCTGTTCCTGAACCGGCGCGGCACCGCGACGTGCGTGATCTGCCGCGACTGCGGCTACACGGTGTCCTGCGACGACTGCCTGCTGCCGATGATCTATCATGGCGACCTGGACCGCCTGCTCTGCCACCACTGTAACCGGCGGCGGCGTGCGCCGGAGCGCTGCCCCGGCTGCGGCGGGCGCCGCATCCGCTACCTCGGGGCCGGCACCCAGCGCGTCGCCGACGAGGTGCGGCGCCACTTCCCGCGCGCCCGGCTGCTGCGCTGGGACCGGGACACCGCCGCCCAGCGCGGCGCCCACGACCGCCTGTGGGACCAGTTCGCCAGCGGCGCCGCCGACATCCTGGTGGGCACCCAGATGGTGGCGAAGGGGCTGGACTTTCCATCGGTCACGCTCGTCGGCGTCGTGCTGGCCGACGCGAGCCTGCACCTGCCGGACTACCGCGCCGGCGAGCGGGCGTTCCAGCTCCTGACCCAGGTCGCCGGGCGCGCCGGCCGTGGCCAGCAGCCGGGCCAGGTCATCGTCCAGACGTATTCGCCGCAGCACTACGCCATTCAGGCCGCGCGCCTCCACGACTACGCGGGCTTCTGGGAGCGCGAGCTGGCCTTCCGGCGAACGCACGCCTACCCGCCGTTTCGCCGCCTGGCCCGCTTGATCTTTAGCGACTCGGACGAAGCGCGCTGCTGGCGCGAGTGCGGGCGTGTGCTGCGCGCGCTGCGGGCGGAGGCCAGCGCCAGCGCGCAGGCGGCGCAGCTCATCGGGCCGGCGCCCGCGTACCTGCGGCGCCTGCGCGGCCGCTATCGCTGGCAGATCGTGGTCGCGGCGCCCGCGCCGGAGCGGTTGCTGGCGGCAGCCGCACTGCCGTCGGGCTGGACCGTGGACGTAGACCCCACCAGCCTGCTGTAACAGTATGGCGTGGGGCAACGTCGCGCTGCCCAGCGCCTGGACGGACGGCAGGGTATCTGAGAACCGCCAGCCGCGCGGCGATCAGCGCCGCGGGCACTGATCCGTCCACGGCCTGCGCTAGCGGTGGGCGGCGCCGCGCGTGAAGAGAGGAGCGCGTTGGGCGAGCTAGTGTTGGTGCTCGGCGGCGTGCGAAGCGGCAAGTCGGCGTTCGCCGAACGCCTGGCTGCGGCCCACGGCGGCCCCGTGCTCTACGTCGCGACCGGGCAGGCGGGCGACGCCGAGATGGCGGCGCGCATCGCCGCCCACCGGGCGCGTCGCCCGGCCACGTGGGCGACGATTGAAGCGCCCCTCGATCCGGTGGCCGCCATCGCGGGAGCCGCCCGCGCCGGGCAGGTCGTGCTGCTGGACTGCGTTGGCATGCTGGTGTCGAACGTACTGCTCGCCGAGGGGGAGGCGGGGAGCGCGGCGAGCCGCCTTGACCATGCGCTCGGCGGGCTGTTGGGGCTGGTGCGGGAGCGCCACCTACACGTCATTGCTGTAAGCGGCGAGAGCGGCCTGGGGCTGCTGCCGCTCGCGCCCCTGGGCCGCCGGTACCTCGACCTCCTCGGCGACGCCAACCAGCGCCTCGCCGCCGCCGCCGGCCGGACGTATCTGGTAATTGCCGGGCTCGGGGTGGACGTGCGCCGTCTGGCGTGGGAGCCGGAGGGGCCATGAGCCCGGCGCGGCTCATCCGCCCCTTGCGTAGGCGCGCAGGTTGGCGGCATTCGCGGGCCGGTTCAGTTGATTGGACGTTACCCCGATGCTATGATTTTGCCGAATACAGCCCCGGGACCGCGGGAAGCGCTGTGCCGCGTGGGGCTGGCCCCAGGAGGTCGCGCAGGTCCGGAGGCGGGAGTGAACACGGTCTTAGTGCTGAATCAGAACTACGAGCCGATCAACGTCTGCAACGCCCGCCGCGCGGTGGTGCTCCTGGATCGCGGCAAGGCCGAGATGCTGGAGCATGGCGTGGGCGCAATCCGCACGCCCACGCGCAGCCTGCCGCGGCCCTCGGTCATTCGCCTGGTTTCCTTGGTGAAGCGCCCCCGTCCGCGCGTCCGCCTAACGCGCCGCGAAGTGTTTCTCCGCGATAACTTTACCTGTCAGTATTGCGGCACCAAGTCGAAAGAGCTCACCCTCGACCACCTGATCCCGCGCCACCGCGGCGGCCGACACGTCTGGGACAACCTGGTCAGCGCCTGCCGGAGCTGCAACCACCGCAAGGGCGGGAAGAGCCTGGAGGAGGCGCGCATGGTGCTGCGGCGGCCGCCCGTCGAGCCGCGCGCCAGCAGCTACTACCTGTTCCACCAGTACCTGGACGCGAACGACGAGTGGCGCAAGTTCATCCCGGGCTGGGAGAAGGAGAAGGCCGGCTAGACGGCCCGGCCGGCTGGGCCTGCGACCCGCTCACGGGTGCCGTGGGCGGGTCGCACTAGCGTCCGGCCCAGAGCACGTCGCGCAGCCGCGCCTCGCTCCGGGTGGTCGTGACGGCGATCACCTCGTCGCCGGCGGTCAGGCGGGTGTCCGGGTTCGGGAAGATCGGCGTCCCGCCGCGGACGAGCAGCACGATCGCGCAATCAGCCGGCAGGCTCAGGTCGCGGAGCGGTCGGCCGACGACCGGCGCCTGGTCGTCCAGCACGGTCTTTACCACCTCGACGTCGGCGTGCCGCAAGCGCAGCAGCGGGATCACGGCGTGCGCCGGCAGCTCTTGCTCCAGCACGCCGAGAATCACGTCGGTGCTGCTGACGGTCGCGTCGATGCCGAGCATGCGGAAGATCTGCTCGTTCTTGGGGTTGTTGATGCGCGCGATCGTGCGGGGCGCTCGGAACCGCTTTTTCGCGACCTGGCAGATGACCAGGTTGTCCTCGTCGTCGCCGGTCACGGCGACCATCACGTCGGCTCGCGCCGTGCCCGCTTCGGCGAGCACGCTCGCCTCGGCGGCGTCGCCCTGCATGACGATGTCGCCGAGGTCTTCCTGGATGATCGCGCACTGCTTGCTGTCGCGCTCGATGACCAGCACCTCGTGGCCCTGCTCGACCAGCTCCTTCGCAAGATAGTAGCCGACCTTGCCGCCGCCCGCGACGATCGCGTACATGCGTTATTCCTTCCCGTCGTCCTGGTCCGTGATGGCGCTGAGCAGCGCGGCCGCTCCCAGCACGGTCGGCGAAACGGTTTCCAGGCCCAGCTCGGCGTAGGTGTCCTGGCGGATTGGGTCGTAGATGCGGGTGACGACTTTGGGCACGTTGAAGATGTGCTTGGCGATCTGCGATGCCATGATGTTGCGATTGTCGCCCTGCGTGGTGGCGGCGAAGGCATCGGCGCGCTCGATGCCCGCGCGCCGCAGCACGTCCACGTCGATGCCGTTGCCCAGCATCGTCGTGCCCGGGAAGTCGGGCCCCAGCCGCCAGAACGCCTGGCTGTTCACGTCCAGCACGGTCACCTCGTGCCCTTGACCGGCCAGGAGGTTGGCCAGTCGGGCGCCCACCCGGCCGCAGCCCATGATGATGGCAAACATCGTGCGAACGCTCCCTCCCGCGGCGCCGTGTGTGGGGCGGCCCGCGGCTCGCGGCCGGCGCCGCAATCGCGAGTCCTACCGCGCGAAAATTTGGCGCGGGTCGATTGCCGCCAGGAATGGCGCGACCGGTCATTGTAGCGCCCGCCCGAGCGGCTGTCAAACGCGGCCGGTTGCGGGGTCCCGGAGCGGCGTGTACAATTCTAACAAGCTGGCGTCTACCTAGACGCCCCTTGCCGTCCAGGGCAGGGCCGGAGGGTTGAGAAGCATGGAGCGCGGGACCGGGACCGTCAAGACGGGGCTGGCGCAGATGCTCAAGGGCGGGGTCATCATGGACGTGGTGACGCCCGAGCAAGCACGGATTGCCGAAGAGGCCGGGGCGTGCGCGGTCATGGCGCTGGAGCGCGTGCCCGCCGACATTCGGGCCGCCGGCGGCGTCGCCCGCATGGCCGACCCAGACATTATCGCGCGGATTATCGAGGCGGTCACCATTCCCGTGATGGCGAAGTGCCGCATTGGCCACTTCGTGGAGGCGCAGATCCTCGAAGCGCTGGGCGTGGACTATATCGATGAGAGCGAGGTGCTGACGCCCGCCGACGAGTCGTTCCACGTCGACAAGCGCGCCTTCAACGTGCCGTTCGTCTGCGGCGCACGGGACCTGGGCGAGGCGCTGCGCCGCATCGGCGAGGGCGCGGCGATGATCCGCACCAAGGGCGAGGCCGGCACGGGCAACATCGTCGAGGCCGTGCGCCACATGCGCGCGGTGCAGGACGGCATCCGCCGCGTGAAGAGCCTCCCGCGCGAGGAGCTGATGGCCGAGGCCAAGACGCTCGGGGCGCCCTACGAGCTGCTGGTGCAGGTGGCCGAGCAGGGGGCGCTGCCCGTGGTGAACTTCGCCGCCGGGGGTGTGGCAACCCCCGCCGATGCTGCCCTGATGATGCAGCTTGGCGCGGACGGCGTGTTCGTCGGCTCGGGCATCTTCAAGTCGGCCGATCCGGCCCAGCGGGCGCAGGCCATCGTGCGGGCGGTGACTCACTACAACGACCCGAAGATTCTGGCCGAGGTGTCGCGCGGGCTGGGCGAGGCGATGCCGGGCCTCGAGCTGGGCACGCTGAAGCGGGAAGAGCTGCTCGCCGGCCGCGGCTGGTGAGATGCGGAACGTCGGCGTACTCGCGCTGCAGGGCGATTTCCGCGAGCATCTCGCGGCGCTTGGCGCGGCCGGCGCGGCGGCGCGCGCGGTGCGCCGGCCGGAGCAGCTGGCAGGGCTCGACGGGCTCGTCATCCCCGGGGGCGAGAGCACCACGATACGGCGCCTGCTGGCGGCCTACGAGCTGGCGGAGCCGCTACGTGAGCGGATGGCCACGGGGTTTCCCGTGTACGGCACGTGCGCGGGCTGCATCCTGCTCGCGCGCGAGGTCGACGGCGCCCCGGCCCCGCCGCTGGGGCTGATGGATATCGGCGTCACTCGGAACGCTTATGGGCGGCAGGTCGACAGCTTCGAAATGGACCTGTCCGTACCAGTCCTCGGCGCCCCGCCGCTGCGGGCAGTGTTCATTCGCGCGCCCCGCATCGACTGGGTGGGGCCTGCAGTAGACGCGCTCGCGCGGCTGGAAGACGGCACGGTCGTCGCGGCGCGCGAGGGCAACTTGCTAGTGACTACCTTCCACCCCGAGCTGACGGGGGATGCGCGCTTCCACCGCTACTTTCTCGAGCACGTCGTGGCCGGGTCAGGAAACCGACTGGCGGTCTCATGACGGCAAAGCCGAGCGTTCGCGCGCTGCGGCCCACGCACCTGGTGGGCCTGCGGGCATTTGACGCCCGCGGCTCGTGCGTGGAGATCACCCCGGCGTCGTGGCCGCGCATCGTCGACGGCGACGGCCGCATGCCGTTCTGGAGCCTGCTCGCCCACTCCGTCGCGCAGCCCACCGGCCATCGGCGCGCGTGGGTCCACGTGGGCGAGCAGGGGATCGACGGCCTGGTGGTGGCCCGGGTCCGCTGCGGCGGCCTGGTCTGGGACGTGCGTCACCTTTGGGCGGATGCCGACTCCGACGGCGTGGCCCAGGAGCTGCTGCGCTGGTTCTGCGGCGAGGCCGCGAGCCGCGGCGCGCGGCGGGTGTTTCTGGAGACGGGGCCCGACGAGAGCCAGCTTAGCGTGGCGGCCCGGGCGGGGTTCGAGCGCTATACGTGGGCGGCGCTGTATCACGCGGCGCCCGACGCCCAACCGCGGCCGGCGGCCCCGGCCGCCGGCCGGCCGCGACACCGCGGGGACGAGCACCTATTGTTCCAGCTCTACAACGCCGCGGTGCCCGGCACGGTTCGCGCCGCCGAAGCCCTGACGCTCGAGGAATGGCTGGCCTTGCACAAGGGCAACCGCCGCTGGACGCCCGGCGTGCTCACGACACGCCGCCAGCACGTCTGGGCGGACGGCGACACGGCCTGGGCCTGGCTAGAGCTGGCCTCGGCCGGCAAGAGCTACCACGCGGACTGGCTGGTCCACCCGGCGCGCGGGGATCTGTGCGACGAGGTGGTCGCTCACGCGCTGGAACAGGCAGCCCGGGCGCCGCTGTACGCGACGTGCCGCGAGTACCAGCAACCGCTGGCGGCGGCGCTGGAGCGCGCGGGCTTCGGCCTGCTCACGCGGCGCGCGGTGTTCGCGCGGCAGCTCGCCGTGCGCGTGGCGGAGCCCCGGCTGGTGGCCGCGCACGCCCGTCCGACCCTCGGAGGCACAACTTATTCAAGGTGGTGACCATGGCACAAAGCTCGCACCCCGCGCCGCAGCCCCGAATCGTTTGCGACGATCTCGACGCCCTTCTCGACGTCCTGCCCCCCCGCATTCGGACTCCTTTGCGCGAGCAGAATCACCGTGCCGATCTTCTCGAAGTCGTCATGGATCTCGGGCGCGAGCCAGAAGCCCGCTATCCCGGGCGGGAGGCAATTCTCAGCCCGGAGTCGGTGAGCAGCGACGACCTGGAGTACGTCATCGAGCGCATCGGCGCCTTCGGCGAGGACAACCGCGCCGGCATCGAACGGACGCTGCACCGCATCTCCGCCATCCGCAATCGGGGTGGCCGCGTCGTGGGCCTGACCGCACGCGTCGGCCGCGCCGTGTTTGGCACCATCGACATCATCCGCGACATCGTGGAGACGGGCCACAGCATCCTCCTGCTGGGGCGGCCGGGGGTGGGCAAGACGACGATGCTGCGCGAGACGGCGCGCGTGCTGGCCGACGATCTGGGCAAGCGCGTCATCATCGTCGACACCTCCAACGAGATCGCGGGCGATGGCGACATCCCGCACCCGGCCATTGGCCGGGCGCGGCGGATGCAGGTGCCCCGGCCGACGATGCAGCACGCCGTGATGATCGAGGCGGTCGAGAACCACATGCCCGAGGTCATCGTCATCGACGAGATCGGCACGGAGCTAGAGGCCGCCGCGGCGCGCACCATCGCGGAGCGCGGCGTGCAGCTCGTGGCGACGGCGCACGGCAACACGCTTGAAAACCTCATGCTGAACCCGACGCTGGCCGATCTGGTCGGCGGCATCCAGACGGTCACACTCGGCGACGAGGAGGCGCGGCGCCGGGGGACGCAGAAGTCCATCCTGGAGCGGAAGGCGCCCCCGACGTTCGACGTGGTGGTCGAGATTCAGCAGTGGGACCGCGTAGCGGTACACGAGAACGTGGCCGAGGTGGTCGACGAGCTGCTGCGGGGCGAGGCGCCGGCGGCGGCCATCCGCTACCGGGACGAGACGGGCGCCGTGCAGGTCGAGCGCGCGGCGCGCCGCACCGGCGGCCCGCCCAGCCTCGTGGCCGTTGGTGGGCGCGGGGGCCCCCGGCCGCAGCCGGCCGGGTTTCGCGGCGATACCTATCGCGGCGAGGCGTATCGCCCCGAGACGTACCGGCCTGAGCCCGCGCGCGCGGCCCGGTCCGCGCCCCGGGGCCGGGCGCCGCACGAGAAGGTGCTGCACGTCTACCCGTTCGGCGTGAACCGGGCGCGGCTGGAGCACGCGATTCGCGGCCTGCAGCTCAACGCCGCCCTGGCATCCGACCTTGAGGGCGCCGACGCGGTGCTTACCGTCAAGAACTACTATCGGCGTAAGCCGCAGCCGCTGCGCGACGCCGAAGCGAGCGGCATCCCCATCTGGGTGCTGCGCAGTAACACTCAGGCCCAGATGGAAGAGGCGCTGCTCAAGCTGTTGGCCGGGCCGGCGGTATCGCGGGATGGGGGCGCGCGCGACGGCGGCCGCGACCTTGACGGGGACCCGCTCGAGGAGACCGAAGAGGCGATCCAGGCCGTGCTCGACACCTCGCAGCCGGTGGACCTGACGCCCCAGAACTCGTACATCCGGCGGCTCCAGCACCAGCTGGCCGAACGCTACAATCTCGGCTCACGCAGCGCCGGCCGCGAGCCCTATCGGCACGTGCGCATCTTCAAGCCGTAGCCGCTCCGGCGCTGATCCCGCGGGCCGGATGCTGCTCCGGCTCGTGCCGCCGTTTTCCGCCGAGGCACCGTCGCCCCTCTCCCTGTGGTACAATTTTGCCGTTGGCGAGGCTGATCGCCGGGTCGGTCTCGGGGGAGGACGCCTTCATCCCGTATATTGAGCCCCGGTCGCGTTGTGCCTGTCGCGCTCGCCGCGCAGCACTCTTCCGCAGAGCCCCTGTCCTCTCCTCCCGGCCCCTCCTTGGCTTGCCCCCGCACCCCGTCGTATGCCCCGGCTGCCGACGGCCGTGCTCCGGCCTGGCAAGCGGTGTGCAGAGACGTCAGTCACCGGGTCCACGCCATTTCGCGCCCAGTTGCCGTGCAGGAGGAGTTCATGGCCAAGTACATCTTTGTTAGTGGCGGCGTGGTGTCGTCGGTTGGCAAGGGCATCACCGTCGCGTCGCTGGGGCGCCTCCTCAAGAGCCGCGGCGTCGCGGTGTCCGTCGTGAAGCTCGATCCATACATCAACGTCGATCCCGGCACCATGAACCCGTACCAGCACGGCGAGGTCTTCGTCACCGACGACGGCGCGGAAACCGACCTGGACCTGGGCCACTACGAGCGGTTCATCGACGCGAATCTCGGGCAAGTCAACAGCGTGAGCACCGGACAGGTATACTCCGCGGTCATCTCGCGCGAGCGGCGCGGCGACTACCTCGGCGGCACGATCCAGGTCATCCCGCACATCACGAACGAGATCAAGGAGCGCATTCAGCTTGTCGCCAAGCAGACGGGCGCCGAGGTGGTGATCGCCGAGGTGGGTGGCACGGTGGGCGACATCGAGTGCCTGCCGTTCCTCGAGGCCACGCGTCAGATGCACCTCGACCTCGGGCGCCAGAACACCCTGTACATCCACCTGACGCTGCTGCCCTACATCGCGGCGACGAAGGAGCTGAAGACCAAGCCGACCCAGCACAGCGTGAAGGACCTGCGCAGCATCGGTATCCAGCCGGACGTCATCATTTGCCGCTCCGACTACCCGGTGAGCCGCGACCTGAAGGACAAGATCGCCTTGTTCTGCGACGTGGACAGCCGCGCGGTGATCCCGCTCCAGACGGTGCCCACGATCTACGAGGTGCCGCTGATCCTGGAGGAAGAGGGGCTGGGCGATCTGATCGTCGAGCGGCTGGGGCTGGACACGCCGCCGCCAGCCCTCGACGAGTGGCGTGGGCTGGTGCGCAGCGCCCTGGAGCCGACCGCGGAGCTGGTGATCGGCCTGGTGGGCAAGTACGTCGAGCTGAACGATGCCTACCTGAGCGTGGCGGAGGCGCTACGCCATGCGGCCTGGTACCACGGCCGACAAGTGCGGATCGAGTGGGTGGACTCGCTGGAGCTAGAGAGAGCCGACGCCGAGTCCGTACTGGGCCGGTTCGACGGGATCGTCGTGCCGGGCGGCTTCGGCCATCGCGGCATCGCGGGCATGATCCGGGCGGCGCGCTACGCGCGGGAGCGTCGGGTGCCGTACCTTGGCTTGTGCCTCGGCATGCAGATCCTGTGCATCGAGTTCGCGCGTGCCGCGCTGGGCAGCGAACAGGCCAACAGCACCGAGTTCGACGTGTTCACGCCGCAGCCGGTCATCGACTTGCTGCCGGAGCAGCGCGACCTACCCGACAAGGGCGGTACGATGCGGTTGGGCGTCTACCCGTGCCAGCTGCAGCCGGGTAGCCGCGCGGCCGAGGCGTATGGCGAGGAGTTCGTCTTCGAGCGCCACCGTCACCGCTTCGAGTTCAACAACGATTACCGAGAGCGGCTTGGTGCCGCCGGGCTGCGGTTCAGCGGCCTCTCGCCGGATGGGCGGCTGGTGGAGGTGGCCGAGATCGCGGACCACCCGTGGATGCTGGGGACGCAGTTCCACCCAGAGTTCAAGTCCCGGCCCAACCGGCCGCACCCGCTGTTCCGCGACTTCATGGGCGCCGCCGTGGCTCACAGCCAGGCTCGCCAGGCGAGTAGCGTGCTCGCCTGACCGGCCGCGTCGGGGAGTGCCGGCCAAGGCTGCTCGCCGGCTGGCGGGCAGCAGGAAGGGGATCGGGCGTGCGTGTCGGCGTGATCAGCGATGTCCACGGCAATCTGGATGCGCTCGAAGCGGTGCTGGCGGCGCTGGGCTCCGTGGACGCGCTGTGGTGCCTCGGCGACGTGGTGGGGTATGGCGCCGCACCGAACGAGTGCGTGGCGCGGCTGCGCGCGCTCGACGCCGTCTGCATTGTCGGCAACCACGACCTGGCCGCGCTGGGCGAGGTCAGCCTGGACACCTTCAACGGCGAGGCCGCGGCCGCCGCGCGCTGGACGGCGAGCGCGCTGGCGCCCGAATCGCGCGCCTGGCTGGCGGCACGCGGGCCATCCACGACCGTGGAGTCGGCGCTGCTCGCCCACGGCAGCCCTTACGATCCGGTATGGGAGTACGTGACCAATGGACGCACGGCCGCCCGCTGCCTGACCTGCTTCGACGGCCCGCTCTGCTTGATCGGGCACACGCACGTCCCGAGCAGCTTCGTCCAGCGTCCCGATGGACAGCTGCAGGCCGAGTACCGCGTGGAGGGGGACGTGCTGGAGCTGGGTGAGGCCCGGGCGCTGGCGAACCCGGGCAGCGTTGGCCAGCCGCGCGACGAGGACCCGCGGGCCGCGTACCTGGTCTTCGACAGCGAGCGCGCCACGCTCACCTGGCACCGCACGCCGTACCCGGTGGCGGCCGCGCAGGAAAAGATCATCGCCGCGGGGCTCCCGCCGCGGCTGGCGCGGCGGCTGGCCGCAGGGCTTTAGCGTAACATTTTCCCTGCCCAAGCGCGCAGCTGACTCGACGGCTGTCCAACCAGGGCGCGCGTGTGCTGTCGCAGCTGTCGGCGCAGCGGCACGGGAGCGCCGGCGCTGCCCCAGCGCGGCTCGACGGTCCCGGCCAGCAGCGCGGCGTGGAACTCTGCCAGCGAGTGGCCGGGAAACTCCACGACCACTTGCAGCAGCGCTTCCAGATGGTGGGCGTCGCTGCCGCCGACCGCCACGAGCGATGTGCCCGCGGTCCAGTTCTGCAAGGTGCGGGCCGCACGGCGCCCGCCCGGCACGGGCGTGAGCAGCTCGTAGCCGTGGATCCCCAGGTCTTCCGCCACGCGCCGCAGGCGCCGCCGTCCCATGCCGACCCAGAAGGCGTCGACGTGGGGGATGATGATCAAGCCACCGGCCGCGTGGATCGCCTCCACCGCGGTCGTGAGCGGCATGAACTTGCGCCAGGGGACCGTGGGAAACGGCGGCTCGAAGATGAATGCCAGCAGGTGCTTGAAGCCCCAGATCGTTACCTCGCAGCCCCATAGCGGCTGCACGCGGCTGCCGGGGTGGCGCGCTTTCCAGTCGAGTGCCGCCGCATAGGCGCGCACGTCGTCGTGGTCGGTGAAGCCGATCACGTCCACGTCGGAGCGCGTCTCGACGTACTCCATGATCTCGTCGACGGTCGCCATGCCGTCACTGAACGTCGAGTGAACGTGCAGGATTGCCTGACCCACGCTAGTCCCCCTGGCCCAGGCCGTCGCAACGTCGGCACGCGCGGCCGGGCGAACGTCTCGCTACAAGCCCGTGCAGTCGGGAGTATGGCGGGCGGGATCCCTGGCCGGGATGGAGCGCTAGCCGTCGGTGCGCATCATGGCGGTGGGGTCCGGTGGCGGCGGCTCCACGACCGGCGTCCGGTAGCGCACACGGTTGACTACCACGTCAGCCAGCACCACGGAGTTGGGCACCACGACCTCCATGTTGTCGGCGGTGTGCAATACGGTCGTGCGAATGCCAATGTCGACCACCCGGCCGCGGAAGTCCTTGATCTTGATCTCGTCGCCCAGGTGGAAGGGGCGCTCAAACAAGAGATACACGCCCGCACAAAAGCTCTTGAGTATATCCTGCAGGGCGAGGCTCGCCGCCAGGCCCAACACGCCGATGCCCGCGACGAGCGCCGCGGGGCTCACGCCGAGCACCTCGACGGCCCACAACAGGCCATAGACGAAGACGACCAGGTAGAGAAAGCGGCCGGCCAGCACGCGCAGGTGAATGTCGGCGCTACTGCGGGCGGTGGCGCGCTCGAACCAACGGCGTAGGGCCGTCGCGATGCGCCAGGCGAGGAAGGCGATCAGGAGGGCTAGAAGCGCGCGTCCGACGAGCGGCTCCAAGGCAGCCCACGGCGGGGCGTTGGCAAGGTCGATCAACGGCGGCATGAGGGGGCGCCAGGCCGCTAGTTCTTGTCGCCCGGCTGCTGCTGGCCCAGAAGCACTTTGGCTTCCTCGCCCACCCCCTCGGCTACCGCGTCGCAGTAGGTGGAGTAGAGCGCCTTGTTGAGGAGCCTGAATTTCCAATGGCTGGGGTCGAGCGTGGCTAGCTCTTCTTTCCGACGGCGCACCAGATAGGAGAGCCGCATCAGGAAAAACAATTGCAGCGCAGAGTACGACTTCAGGCCACTGGGGCCGGCCGGCGTCGCACCAATGTTCGGGCTTCCTTGATCGGCTGGGCTCATCCTTCGTCCTCTGGGCGGTGGGGCCCCGCCCCTCGCGTCGGAAGGATTGTACCACACGGCACGGCGCCTGCGGGCAAGATTACGTTCGCCGACGAATCGCGCCCACGCGGCGCCGCGGTCGTCGACCGCCCGGCCGCCAGCCAGGCGGCGATCGGGCGCGGTGCTATAATCGCCCTGGGATGGCGACGTCCTCCATCGTCGACCCGCGCGGCTACCCGGCCACGGGCGAGGCGCGCGCGGCGCCCCACCGGACGAGCAAGCCCGGAATTCGCCGAGGGGAAATGCCATGAGTGCGCAGATCGATGACTTCGGAGCCCGCGCAACGCTCGCCTATGACGGCGGCAGCGTTGCCTACTACCGACTCGCCGCGCTGGCGCAGCAGGGCATCGCCGACCTCGACCGGCTGCCGATCACCGTCAAGATCCTGCTCGAAAACGTCTTGCGCCGGGTCGACAACTACGTGGTGAACCGCGAGCACGTGCTGGCCGTGGCGCGCTGGGACGCGCAGGGCCAGCCGGACTACGAGATTCCCTTCTTGCCGGCGCGGGTGTTGCTGCAAGATTTCACCGGCGTGCCCGCCATCGTCGATCTCGCCGCCATGCGCTCGGCCATGGCGCGGCTCGGCGGCGATCCCGACCGCATCAATCCCCTCGCCCCGGCCGACCTGGTGATCGATCACTCGGTCCAGATCGACTTCTCGGCCAGCGCCCAGGCCTTCGCCGCGAACGTGGCCAAGGAGTACGAGCGCAACGGCGAGCGCTACGCGCTGCTGCGCTGGTCGCAGAAGGCCTTCCGCAACATGCGGGTGATCCCCCCCGGTATGGGGATCTGCCACCAGGTGAACCTGGAGTATCTGGGCAGCGTCGTGCAGACCCGCGACGTGGATGGCGCGACCGTGGCCCTGCCCGATACCGTCGTGGGCACCGATTCGCACACCACGATGATCAACGGCCTCGGCATCCTGGGCTGGGGCGTCGGTGGCATCGAGGCCGAAGCCGTGCTGCTCGGCCAGCCGCTGTACCTGCTGGCGCCCGAGGTCATCGGCTTCCGCTTGCACGGCGCCCTGCGCGAGGGCACCACCGCCACCGACCTCGTGCTGACCGTGACCCAGATGCTGCGGCAGCACGGCGTCGTCGGCAAGTTCGTCGAGTTCACCGGCGCCGGCCTCGGCAGCCTCCCGCTGCCCGACCGCGCGACCATCTCCAACATGTGCCCCGAGTACGGCGCCACGGCGGCCCTGTTCCCCGTGGACGACGTGACGCTCCGCTACCTGCGGCTCACCGGCCGGCCCGAGGCGCACGTGCAGCTCGTCGAGCGCTACTGCAAAGAGCAGGGCATGTTCCGGACCGACCAGATGCCCGAGCCGCGCTTCACTGAGCTGCTGGAGCTGGACCTGGCGACGGTCGAGCCGAGCCTGGCCGGCCCGCGCCGGCCGCAGGACCGCGTGCCGCTCGGCCAGGTGGGCGCCAGCTTCCGGGCCTCGTTCCCGAAAGAGTTCGCCGATGGCGCCGCGGCCGAGGCGCGCGGCGGCGCCGCCGCCACAGCGGTCGCCGCGCCGCCGCGCGCGGCCGAGATCGACTGCAACGGCACCCGCGTGTCGCTGCCCAGCGGCTCGGTGGTCATCGCGGCGATCACGAGCTGCACGAACACGTCGAACCCGGCGGTGATGATCGCCGCGGGCCTCGTGGCGAAGAAGGCGGTCGAGCGCGGCTTGACCGTGAAGCCCTACGTGAAGACGAGCACCGCGCCGGGCTCGCGCGTGGTCACCGAGTACTACCGCAACTCCGGCCTGCTGCCCTACTTGGAAGCCCTCGGCTACCACGTCGTCGGCTACGGCTGCACGACCTGCATCGGCAACAGCGGCCCGCTGCCCGAGCCAGTGGCGAACGCCATCCGCGACAACGATCTCGTCGTCGCGGCCGTGCTGAGCGGCAACCGCAACTTCGAGGGGCGCATCCATCCGCAGGTGCGGGCCAGCTACCTGGCCTCGCCGCCGCTGGTCGTGGCCTACGCGCTGGCCGGCACGGTGGACATCGACCTGACCAGCGAGCCCCTGGGCACCGATGCGAACGGCACGCCGGTCTACCTGCGCGACATCTGGCCCACCGCCGCAGAGGTCAACGAGGTGATGAACGCCGCGGTGCAGCCCGAGCTGTTCCGCGAGAACTACAGCAAGGTGCTCGACGGCGACGAGGTCTGGAAGACGCTGCCGGTGCCCGAGGGCAGCCTGTACGCTTGGAACCCGGACTCGACCTACGTCCAGGAGCCGCCGTACTTCGAGGCCCTGCCACCAGAGCCGCTACCCTTGCGGGAGATTCGCGGCGCGCGGGCGCTGGCCGTGCTGGGCGACTCGATCACGACCGACCACATCTCGCCGGCGGGCAGCATCCCCGCGGACAGCCCGGCCGGGCGCTACCTGATCGAGCACGGCGTCGAGCCGCGCGACTTCAACAGCTATGGCGCGCGCCGCGGTAACCATCAGGTGATGATGCGCGGCACCTTTGGTAACGTGCGCCTGCGCAACGAGATGACGCCGGACCGCGAGGGCGACTGGACGGTGTACCAGCCGACCGGCGAGGTCATGCGCATCTACGACGCCTCCGCGCGCTACACGCGCGACGGTACGCCGCTAGTGGTGATCGCGGGCAAGGAGTACGGCTCGGGTAGCTCGCGTGACTGGGCGGCGAAGGGGCCGCTGCTGCTGAACATCAAGTTCGCGATCGCCGAGAGCTACGAGCGCATCCACCGCAGCAACCTCGTCGGCATGGGCATCCTGCCGCTCCAGTTCAAGGCCGGCGAGACTCGCCAGACGCTGGGGCTGCGCGGCGACGAGACTTACGACGTGCTCGGGCTGAACGATGCCCTGCGGCCGGGCCAGGAGCTGACGGTGCGGGTCACGCGCCCCGATGGCTCGACGACCGAGTTCCAGACGATTGCTCGCGTGGACAGCCCGGTGGAGGTCGACTACCTGAAGCACGGCGGTATCCTGCAGATGGTGCTGCGCAACCTGCTCAAGGACAAGAGCGGCCAGACGGCGGTTACGGCGTAGCGCGGCTCGGGAGGGCGGCCGGGGCGCCGGGCCGGGGCCACCGCGCGAAGGGAGAGACGAGAATGCAGCAGATTCGGGTGCCGTGTGTGTTCATGCGCGGGGGCACCAGCCGCGGCGCGTACCTGCGAGCCGAGGACCTCCCCGCCGACCCCGAGGCGCGCGACCAGCTCATCCTGGGCATCTACGGCAGCCCCGACGTGCGGCAGATCGACGGCATCGGCGGCGCCGATACGCTCACCAGCAAGGTGGCCATCGTCGGGCCGTCGTCGCGGCCGGACGCGGACGTGGATTACACGTTCGGCCAGGTGGGCATCACCGTGCCCGAGATCGACTACAAGCCGAACTGCGGCAACATCTCGTCCGGCGTCGGGCCGTTTGCCATCATGCAGGGCTGGGTGCCAATGGTCGAGCCCGTGACGCGCGTGCGGATCTTCAACACCAACACGAAGAAGATCATCGTCGCCGAGGTGCCCGTGCGGGATGGCGAGATCGCCGTCGAGGGCGAGCAGCAAATCGACGGCGTGCCAGGGAGTGGCGCCCCGGTACTGCTGGACTTCCTCGACTCGGGCGGTGCGGCGACGGGCAAGCTGCTCCCCACCGGGCGCCCGCAAGACGTGCTCGCAGTCGAGGGCCAGCGCTACACCGTGTCGCTGGTGGACGCAGCCAATCCCTACGTCTTCGTGCGGGCCGAGGAGCTCGGACTGGAAGGGACCGAGTCGGTCGCGCGCGTCAACGGCGACCAGGCCCTGCTCGACCACCTGGAAGCGATCCGTGGCGCGGCGGCCGAGCTGTATGGCTTCGTGGCCGATCGCCGCGACGCGCTCGCGAAGAGCCCGAACCTGCCGAAGATCGCCTTTGTCGCGCGCCCCAAGGACTACCTGACGACGAGCGGCCGCGAGATCAATGCCAGCGAGATCGACCTGCTGGGGCGCGGGCTATCCGGCCAGATCTTGCACAAGGCGTTCGCCGTCACGGGAGCGATCTGCACGGCCGCGGCGGCGCGCGTGCCCGGCTCTGTCGTCAACGAGGTCTTTGCGGGCGATCCCGCGCGCGATCTCGTGCGTATCGGCCACCCGGCTGGCATCTTCACGCTCGAGATGCGCGTGGAGGAGCGGGACGGGCAGCTGGTGCTCACGCGCTCGGCGCTGGCGCGCACCGCGCGCATGATCATGGATGGCTACGTCTACGTGCCTCGCAGCAAGGTCCCCGCGCTTGCCCGCGAGCCGGTCGGCGCCCGCTGAGGGCGCGGGAGTCGGCCCTGGGCGGCGGTCTCAGCGCACTGGCATGACCGCGCGCAGGCGCTCGACGACCGCGGGCAGCGCTTCGAGCGTTCGGTCGATCTGGTCCGCGTCGGTCCCCTTGCCGAGGCTCAGGCGCAGGCTGCCCTGCGCCAGGCCGGTCGGTAGCCCCATCGCCTTCAAGACGTGGGAGGCTTCGAGCGAGCCGGAGGTGCAGGCCGAGCCGGTCGAGGCGCAGATGCCGAGCTGATCGAGCGCGAGCAGCAGCGCCTCGCCCTCGACGCCCTCGAAGACGAAACTGGCGTTGTTCGCCAGGCGCTCCGTCGGGTGCCCGGTGAGGTGCGCGCCGGGGATACGCTCCAGTACTCCCTCGATCAGCCGGTCGCGGAGCCGCGCCACGCGTGTGTTGGTGGCGTCCAGCTCTTCGGTCGCCAGCTGCAACGCCGTGGCGGCGCCGACGATGTACGGCACGTTCTCGGTGCCCGCGCGCCGGTTGCGCTCCTGGCCGCCCCCCTGCATCTGCGGCAGGAGCGGCGTCCCCTGGCGCACGTAGAGGATGCCCACACCCTTGGGCGCGTAGAACTTGTGCCCGGAGAGGCTGAGCAAGTCCACACCCAGCCGGTTGACGTCGAGGTCGAGCGCGCCGCCGCCCTGGACCGCGTCGGTGTGGAAGAGGATGCCGCGCGGCCTCAGCAGCTCCGCGATGGCGGGGAGCGGCTGGATGGTGCCTACCTCGTTGTTCGCCAGCATGACGCTGACCAGCACCGTGCGGTCGGTGAGGGCGGCTTCGAGCGCGGCCAGATCGACCGTGCCGTATTGGTCGACCGGCAAGTAGGTGACCTCGCAGCCCGCGTAGCGCTCCAGCCACTCGCAGGTGTGCAGTACGGCGTGATGCTCGACCTGGGTGGTGACGATGTGGTTGCCGCGGTCGCGGAGGGCGTACGCGACGCCTTTGATCGCCAGGTTGTCGCTCTCGCTGCCGCACGACGTGAACAGCACTTCGGCCGGCCGGCAGTGCAGCGCGGCCGCCACGGTATCGCGGGCGCGGTCCATCGCCTGGCGTGCCTCGCGGCCAAGCCCGTAAATGCTCGACGGGTTGCCGAAGCGACTGCCGAAGTAGGGCAGCATCGCCTCCACCACCTCGGGGCGCACGGGGGTCGTGGCAGCGTGGTCCAGATAGATCGGCTCGGGCATGGCGCCTCCGGCGAAGCGTGCGCGGTTGCGTGGGCCTCCACCGGTTAGGATACCATCTGCTCCGCCCTCTGCCGTTGACAACACGGAGTGTGCCATACTGAGGGTTGATGGGCCCGGCCGACGTTCCGGGCAGCTTACGCAATCCAGGCTGGTATGTCGCTCGCGCCGTGACCGGACGACCGCGCACGGGGCACGTCGTCGGGTCCCGCGACCGGATTTGCGCCCGCACGGAGGGACGAGCAATGGCAGAAACGCCCCGGCCAGTCGAGATCAACGGCCTGGTCTTCGCGTCGACCAGCGATGGACGGCTGCTAGAGAGCGAGGTGCGCGACCACGTCGAAGCCTTGCAGCGCGAGATCGCGGAGCTGCGGGCGCGGCTGGAGCACGTCACGTCGCTGGAGCGGCTCGCCCAGGCCACGGTCATGAAGGCCGACGAGCTGGCCGCGGAGATCGAGGCCGAGGCGCGGCAGCGCGCGCAACAGCTGACCGAGGCGTGCGAGCAGGAGTTGGTCGAGCGCCGCCGCCAGTTCGAGGCGGAGACGAGCGCGCGGCAAGCCGACGCGCAGGCGCGCGTGGCGCAGCTCCAGGCGGCGCTCGAGGGCACGCTGCAGACACTGGGACGGGCGCTGCAGGCCGCGGGCGCCCCCGCGCTGGAGATGCCGGCCGCCGCCCCGAGCTGGAGCCCATCGGAGCCCGTCGCACGGCCACCCGCCGCTGCAGACGCCAATGGTTACGGCCCGGTAGGTGCCGCAATGCCCGCCGACGTCGACGCGCAGCCCGCGGGCGAGTCAGACACTTCCTTCGCAGCGCCCGCGCCGGCGCCCGAGGCAGGGAAGGAAGCGGCGGGGCCCGAGAGCGGCGGCGAGCCGGCTAGCGCCGAGGCCGAGGCCGATCGGGCCGAGCCGGAGCCACCCGGCGAAGGCGAGCCGGGGCCACGGCCCTTCGGGCAGGTGGAGGAACACGCCGGGTTCGGCACCAGGGACGCCGCGCACGGCCCCGTCGGGGCGGAGCCAGAGGAGCAGGCCGCGTACGGCGTCGAGCCTGAGCGAGGGCCCACGTCGCCCGATGCGGCCGGCGGCCCCGCCGCCGAGCGCGGTCGGGGCGATACGTTCGAGTTGGCCAGGCCCGCGCGTGCCGCGACCGAGCCGACGCCGATCCGCCCGCCGCTGGCGGATCGGTCCGGCGACAATGCGGCCCACAGCGGGCCGGTCGACCAGGGGGCGACCACGCTCTCGCGCGTGGGCCCGGCGACGCTCGAGATCGACATGCGGCCCGTCAAGTCGTTCGCCGACCTCGCCCGCGTCACGAAGCTGCTCGGCCGCATCGCGCCGGGCGCTCAGCCCGTGGACCTGAACCTGCCGCAGCACCGCGCGCTCTTCAGCGTGCGCGGCCAGGACCCGCAGGTGCTGGCCGCCGACCTGCAGGAGGCGCTCCCCGAGGCGCGGGTCGTCGAGCGCGAGGCCGGGCTGGATGTGCTCCTCGAGGGCGAGGCAGAGCCCTAATAGTCCAGCCCTTTGGTCGCCTGTAGGTTGGCGTCGAAGGGATGTTTCACCTTGCGCATCTCCGTCGCCAGGTCGGCGATCGCCACGACGCGCTCGATGAACTCCTCGCGGTCGTCGTGGCCGGTCAGCAGCACGCTCACGCTGGGCGGGCGCGTCTGGACCGCGTCGAGGACCGCGTCGAGTGGGAGCATCCCCTGGCTCACCGCGCCGATCACCTCGTCCAGGATCACCAGGTCGTAGGCGTCGGAGGCCAGCTTCTCGCGCGCCAGCGCTAGTCCCCGCTCGGCTGCCTCGCGGTGCGCCTCGAAAGGATACGGATCGCCCAGGATGTTCACGAAGCCAATGCCCGTCGGGAGCAGTTCCAGATCGGGCGCGAGCCGCGCCGCGGCCGCCGTCTCGCCCACCGGCTCGCCCGGCGGCCACTCGCCGGTCTTGGTGAACTGGAGCATGCAGACCCGCCAGCCGCGGCCGACCGCGCGCAGCGCGAGTCCCAGCGCGGCCGTCGTCTTCCCCTTGCCCTGCCCGTAGTACAGCAGCACGAGCCCGCGGCGCGGGCGCCGCGCGGGCCGTGCCGAACGCGCGTCCTCGGCCATAGTTCCCTCGCAGAGCGGCGGCCCCGCTGCCGACCGCCACCGGTTGAGCGCCGCGAGCACGCGCCAGCGGTACGGCGCCAACGCCTCTCCCGATTGGCCCACGGTACCGCTGGATGTTACCATCTGCTGCCACCGCTGGGCAGAGCTGCGGCGCGCTGTCACAGCCCCGCGGCAACCCAAGCGCACCGGAAGGACGATGACCAGCGAGTCGCGCCCTACGCAGCACCCTCCGCTCAACCGAGCGCAGCCAGCAGCGCCCCTGCAGCACTTGTCGACCCCGCGGCCGGCCGACGTGGGGCTCGACGACGAGCAAGCTCGCGACCTGTATCGGTTGATGGTGCTGACGCGCGCCCTGGACGAGCGGATGTGGACCCTCAACCGGCAGGGCAAGGCGCCGTTCGTGACGCCAGCGCGGGGGCACGAGGCCCTGCAAGTGGCGAGCGCGCGCGCCCTGCGGGTGGGCACGGACTGGGTGGTGACATACTACCGCGACTGGGGCGTGGCCCTGGCGCTCGGCCTGACGCCCTACGATTGCCTGCTGTCGCTGCTCGGCAAGGCCGACGACCCCTTCAGCGGCGGTCGCCAGCTGCCGGGCCACTTCAGCGCGCCGGCGCTGCGGTTGCTGAGCCCCTCGAGCGCGGTCGCCACCCAGATCCCGCATGCCGTCGGGCTCGCGCTCGCATCGCGCCTGCGCGGCGAGCCGGCCGTCGCGATCGTCTACTTCGGCGACGGCGCCACGAGCGAGGGCGACTTTCACGAGTCGGCCAACTTCGCCGGCATCCATCGTCTGCCAGTGGTCTTCCTCTGCGAGAACAACCGCTACGCCATCTCGGTGCCGGTCGCGCGCCAGATGCCGACCGCCACGGTTGCGGAGCGCGCGGCGGCCTACGGGTTTCCCGGCGTCCGCGTGGACGGCAATGACCCGCTGGCCGTGTACGGCGCGACGCGGGCGGCGCTGGCGCGGGCGCTCGCCGGCGACGGTCCGACGCTGCTTGAGGCCGAGACGTACCGCCTGCTGCCGCATTCCAGCGACGACGACGACCGGACCTACCGCGACCCCGCCGAGGTGGCCGCGTGGGAGGCGCGCGAGCCCCTCGGTCGCTACCGCGCTCGCCTGATCGCCCTTGGGCTCTGGAACGAGGACGCAGACGCGGCGCTATGGCAGGAGGCGCAGGCGCGCGTCGCGGCCGACGCGGCGGCGGCGGAGCAGGCGCCCGACCCCCCGGCCGCCGATCTGCTCACTCACCTCTACGCCGAGCCGGGCGCGTACCACGACGAGGCGACCCAGTCGCCTCTTGGGCAGCGCCGTGGTTGAGGGCGCCTGACGATGGAGCTAACCCTGTTGGAGGCGGTCCGGCTGGCGCTCCGCGAGGCGTTGGCCGCCGACGACCGTGTGTTCCTGATCGGGGAGGACATCGGGGTGCGGGGCGGCGTGTTCCGCGTGACCGAGGGGCTGCTCGCCGAGTTCGGCGCCGCCCGGGTGATCGACGCGCCGATCGCCGAGTCGGTCATCGCCGGCATTGCGCTCGGCGCCGCGGCGGGCGGGATGCGGCCCGTGGCCGAGATGCAGTTTGCGGACTACGTCCACCCGGCCGGCGACCAGATCATCAACGAGATCGCTAAGCTGCGGTATCGCTCGCACGGCGCCTGGGGCTGTCCGCTGGTGATTCGCATGCCCTTCGGGGCGGGCGTCCACGGCGGCCCGTACCACTCGCAGAGCGTCGAGGCGCAGTATTTCCACATCCCCGGGCTGAAGCTGGTGGCCCCGGCCACGCCGGCCGACGCGCGCGCGCTCCTGCGCGCCGCCATCGACGACCCCGACCCGGTCCTGTTCTTCGAGCACAAGCGGCTGTATCGACGGGTGCGCGGGGAGGTGCCGGAGCCACTGCAGTCGGTGCCGCTGGGCCAGGCCGTCGTCCGGCGCCCGGGCGATCGCGCGACCCTGGTGGCATACGGCGCGGCGGTGCAGGAGGCGCTCCGGGCGGCGGAGCTGCTGGCCCGGGAGGGCGTGGAGCTGGAGATCGTCGATCTCCGCACGTTGGTGCCGCTGGACTTGGCGACCGTGCTCGCGTCCGTGCGCAAGACGAACCGCCTGATCGTCTACCACGAGGACACCCTGCGGGGCGGCATCGGCGCCGAGATCGCGGCCGCGGTGACGGAGGCTGCCTTCGCCGAACTGGATGCGCCGCCGCTGCGGCTGGCGCCGCCCGACTGCCACGTGCCGTTCGCGGCCGCTCTGGAGGAAGCGTACCTGCCGCTCGCGCCGGCGGTCGTGGGCGCCGTGCGGCGGCTGCTGGCCTATTGAGCGCTGGAGCGACTATGGGCGACCTGACTCGCGAGCGTGCTCTGGAATTGGCGCAGGCGTGGATCGACGCCTGGAACGCCCACGACCTGGACGCCATCCTCGCGCACTACGCCGACGAGGTCGAGTTCATCTCGCCGTTCGTCCAGCGTCTGCTGGGCGACCCGTCGGGCATTGTGCGCGGCAAGGCGGCGCTACGCGACTATTTCGCGCGAGGCCTGGCCTCCTATCCCGACTTGCGCTTCGACCTGCTGGAGGTGCTCGCCGGCGTCCGCAGCGTGACCGTCTACTACCGCAGCGTGCGAGGGCTCCTCGCCGCCGAGGTGATGTGCCTGGCCGACGACGGTCGGGTCGAGCGGGTGCTGGCCCACTACACGGGCTGACCTATCCGTGCTGCGGGACGGGATGGCGCCGGCGAGCCGACGGGCGCCGCGCGTTTGCTCGGTTTCGGCAGACGCCGGTATCATCGAGAGCCCTCGGGACGAGCCGAGGGACGGTTGCCGATTGCGGCGCGGCGCTTCGCGCCGTGGGGGGGGGGACGCTGCCCAACGATCGCGCGGTGCCGACGCTCTTCGAGGAGGCTGATGCCTTCCTGCGCCGCGGCGACGTGGCGGGCGCCGTCCGTCTGGTGGAGGAGCTACGGGGTCGGGCGCTGTCGCTCGTCGGCCCCGATGGCCGCACGCCGACCGAGCGCCTGCGCCTGCGCGTGCAAGGTGCGTTGAAGTACCGTCTGGCGGAAGCAGCCGGGCTCAGCGAGCCGGCGCGCGACGAGATCCGCGTGGCGCTCGGGATCGGGGCCCTGTTCGGAATCGGCGTCTCTCATTTGCTGGCCCGCGTCTGGCCCGTTCTCGCCGAGGAGCGGTACAGCTTTCCGGCGCTCGATCACTACGCGCAGCTCCTGCGCGAGCAGCACGAGGGACCGCTGGACGAGTGGCTCACCCACGTGGTTACCGGGTTGGCGGGGCGCGAGCGAGAGCAGGTCCGGGCCGAGCTGCTCGTGCACAACGCCTACTTTACCGTGTTGCACAACGCGGAGTTGGCGGACATCGAGCGGCAAGTGCTGGCGCGGCCGCCGCGGCTCGCCGGGGTGCGCGTGCAGGCGCTGCGGCGCTCGGGCTGCCCGCTCTGCGTGTGGCCCGAAGTCGTGTACGCCGCCGAGAACCTGCCGGAGCTGCCGGCGCTGCCTGCGCACCCGGGCTGTCGCTGCTTGTACCGGCCTGTCCACCTTGAGGCTTAGCGGTCGACCAAATCGGCGGGGGATGCGACTCGCGGGAGGTGGCGAATGAATGAGCGGGACCGGCCCGCCTTCGGCGTGGGCTTCTGGGGATCGCTCGACGCGCGCCGCCTGCTAGAGGAGGTCCAGCTTGCCGAACAGCTCGGCTACGACGCCGTGTGGATCGGCGACTCGCAGCTGCTGTGGCGCGAGGCCTACGTGCTGCTCGGCGCTGCCGCCGCGCTCACTAGGCGCGTCCGCCTCGGCATCAGCGTGACGAATCCGGTGACGCGCCACCCCACCGTGACGGCCAGCGCGGCGCTCACCCTCCAGGAGGCGTCGAGCGGGCGGGCAGTGTTGGGGGTGGGCGTCGGCTCGACCGCGGTGCGCACCCTCGGCCAGCAGCCCGTGAGTCGCGCGGCGCTCGCCCGCTGGGTGGGACTGTTGCGCGCCCTCTGGAGCGGCGAGCCCGTCGCCACGGATGGCGGCAGCTGGCGGCTGACGTTTGGTGGGCCAGGGGGCGGTCCGCCGATCGTCGTGGCCGGGCGCGGCCCCAAGATGCTGCGGCTGGCCGGCCAGATCGGCGACGGCGCGATCCTAACCGGCTGCGGACGCGCCAACGCCATGGCGCGCGGCATGCTGGACTCCGTCCAGGCCGGCCGGGCCGCGGCGGCCGATCCCGCAAGCTCGTTCCGTACGTACCTGTCCATCGCGGCCGCGGTCCATGCGGACCGGCGCAAGGCGCTGGAGGCCGTGCGGCCCCAGGTCGCCGTGGCGCTGCTGATGCCACATTGGCCGCTGACCGGCGCGGCGGCCGAGGCCCGCGAGCGGCTGCGCGCCTCGTACGACTACTACCAGCACATGAGCCGCCAGGCGCGCTACGCGGAGCTGATTCCCGACGCCATCGTGCCGAGCTTCGCTCTCGCCGGGACCCCGGAGGAGTGCCGCGCGCAGCTGCGCGAGCTGGCCGCGCTCGGCTTCGACGAGATCACCCTGATTCCCTACGCCGCCGACGATGGCACGCGCGCCGACATGGTGACCGCTCTGGCGCGCGACGTCGTCGCCCACTTGTAACGCCGCGGCTTGGCTGCTCCAACGGGCCCTACTGGTCTTCCATGGTTGAAGTGCAGACTCGCCAGACGCTGCCGGGAACGGCGGGCCAGCAGCCGGCGGCCCGGCTTGCAGGCCGGCAGCCGGGCCTCGCAGCTCACGCCTGACCGACCACCACCGCGGTTTTCGCGGGCGTCGATTCGTAAGGTGGGGCAGGGGCTCGTCCCCTGCCGCCCAGCCGGCCCTGCCCGGCTCGATCATCCCGAAAACCGCTGGAAGCGGCGGCTCGTGATGGCCGCGGCGCCGCTCGAGACGGCGGGGGCCCGCCAGTTGTCTGGCGGGCCCCATTTCGTTTCGGCCTGGGCGGGATCAGGCCTTGGCTAGCTCGCGCGCGTTCTCGACGACCTGGTCGATGGTGCCGGTCATGTAGAAGGCCTGCTCGGGCAGGTCGTCGTACTTGCCCTCCAGGATCTCCTTGAAGCCGCGCACCGTCTCGCTCAGCGGTACGTAGACGCCCGGGCGGCCCGTGAACGCCTCGGCCACGCGCATCGGCTGCGACAGGAACCGCTGGATGCGCCGCGCCCGCGCCACCACGGTCTTGTCGTCCTCACTCAGCTCGTCCACGCCCAGGATGGCGATGATGTCCTGGAGGTCCCGGTAGCGCTGGAGCACGCGCTGCACCTCGCGGGCCACCGTGTAGTGCTCGTCCCCGACCACGCGCGGGTCGAGCATGCGCGACGTGGAGCCCAGCGGGTCCACCGCGGGATACAGCCCCTGCTCGGCAATGGCACGCGACAGCGAGATGGTCGAGTCGAGGTGCGCGAACGTATTGGCCGGCGCGGGGTCCGTCTCGTCGTCGGCGGGCACGTACACCGCTTGCAGCGAGGTGATCGAGCCGTGCTTGGTGGAGGTGATGCGCTCCTGGAGCGCGCCCATCTCCGTCGCCAGCGTCGGCTGGTAGCCCACGGCCGAGGGCATGCGGCCGAGCAGCGCGCTCACCTCCGAGCCCGCCTGAGAGAAGCGGAAGATGTTGTCGATGAACAGCAGGACGTCGCGGCCCTCGTCGCGGAAGAACTCGGCTTCCGTCACGCCCGTCAGGCCCACGCGCTGGCGCGCGCCCGGCGGCTCGTTCATCTGGCCGAAGACCATCACCACCTTGTCCAGCACGCCCGACTCTTTCATCTCGTTGTAGAGGTCGTTGCCCTCGCGCGTGCGCTCGCCCACGCCCGCGAACACCGAGTAGCCCGAGTGCTCCTCGGCCACGTTGCGAATCAGCTCCATGATGATGACGGTCTTGCCCACGCCCGCGCCGCCGAAGACGCCGATCTTGCCCCCCTTGCGGAAGGGCGCCACGAGATCGATCACCTTCATGCCCGTCTCGAATACCTCGGGCCGTACTTCCTGGTCGGTCAGGCTCGGCGCAGGGCGGTGGATCGGGTAACGAGTCGTCGCCTCGACGGGGCCTTTGCCGTCCACAGGCTGGCCCAGCACGTTGAAAATGCGCCCGAGCGCCGGCGGACCCACGGGCACGGTGATCGGCCCGCCGGTGTCCACGGCGTCCGTCCCGCGGCGCAGCCCGTCCGTGCTCGACATGGCGACGGCGCGTACCCAGTTGTTGCCCAGGTGCTGCTGCACCTCGGCGATTAGCGGGGTGCCCCCGTCCATTGGGATCTCGACCGCGTTATAAATCTCGGGCATCTGCTCGGCGGGGAACTCGATGTCGATTACCGCGCCGATCACTTCGACAACTTTGCCGGTTGCCACGTAAGCCTCCTTGCGGCTGGGAACGGGGACCAACGGGCCGGCAGCGCCGAGTGGCCCGCCGGATCCCGTCCCCGGGGTGCTATTCGCCTTGTGCCATCGCCTCCGCGGCGCTGGCGATCTCCAGAACCTCGCGCGTAATGACGGCCTGACGCGCCTGGTTGTAGGTCAGCGTCAGCGAGTTGATGAGTTCGGTGGCGTTGTCGTTGGCGCTGCGCATCGCCACCATGCGGGCGCTCTGCTCGCTGGCGATGGTCTCCAGCACCGCCTGATAGATCTGTACCTCGACGTAGCGCGGCAGCAGCGCGTCCAGGATGGCGCGCGGGTTCGGCTCGAAGATGTAGTCGACCGCCGGCCCGGCGGGCTCCTCGCCGGCGGGCGCCGCGATGGGCAGCAGCTGGTCGAGCTGCGGTCGCTGACTCAGCGTCGAGACGAAGCGCGGATAGACGACGTACGCGGCGTCGATCTCGCCGCGCGCGTAATCGTCCATGATGACCCGCGCGATCGGCGTGATGGCCATGTAGTCCGGGCGGTCGCCGAGCTGCGTGAACGTCGCGCGCAGCTCGCGGCCCCGCCGCGTCATGAAGTCCTGGCCCTTGCGCCCGACCGTCACCAGCCGCACCGGGTGCTCCTGCCGCAACAGGAACTCCGTGCCCGCCCGGATGACGTTCGTGTTCAGGGCGCCGGCCAGCCCGCGATCGCTGGTCAGCATGACGAGCCCGACGCTTTGGACGGGGCGCTGCTGCAGCAGCGGGTGCAGCGCCTCGCCGTCGCGCCGCGCGGCGCCGAGCTGCGTGATCAGCGTGCGTATTGCCGTCGAATACGGCCGCGCCGCGATGACGTTCGCCTGAGCACGCCGCATGCGCGAGGCAGCCACCAGCTCCATAGCCTTGGTGATCTGCGCCATGTTGCGGGTGCTGCGGATACGCCGGCGGATGTCCCGCAAGCTCGCCATAGTGTCCTACCGCCTAGACGGTCGTCGTGCGCTTGAACTCGTCGATGGCCGCGCGCAGCTTCTCGATGGTCGGGTCGTCCAGCCGCTTGTCGGTCATGATCGTCTCGCCGATCTCCGGGTGGGCGTTCGCCATGAAGCTGTGGAACTGCGCCTCCCACTCCTGCACCTTGCTGACCGGCACGTCGTCCAGGAAGCCGTTGGTGACGGCGTACAGGATCATCACCTGCTGGTCGAGGGGCAGTGGGTGGTACTGGGGCTGCTTCAGGACCTCCTGGATCCGCAGGCCCAGCTCGAGCTGGCGGCGCGTGGCCGGGTCGAGGTCGGAGCCGAACTGCGCGAAGGCGGCCAGGGCGCGGAACTGCGCCAGGTCGAGGCGCAGCTTGCCTGCCACCTGCCGCATCGCGCGCGTCTGGGCCGCACCGCCGACGCGTGACACGGAGATGCCGACGTTCAGCGCCGGGCGGATGCCCTGGTAGAACAGGTCGGACTCCAGGAAGATCTGGCCGTCGGTGATCGAGATCACGTTCGTCGGAATGTAGGCCGCCACGTCGCCGGCCTGCGTCTCGATGATCGGTAGCGCCGTCAGTGAGCCGCCGCCGTGCTCCGCATTCATGCGGGCGGCGCGCTCCAGCAGGCGTGAGTGCAGGTAGAACACGTCGCCGGGGTACGCTTCGCGGCCGGCGGGCCGGCGCAAGAGCAGCGATACCTGACGGTACGCGGCGGCGTGCTTCGAGAGATCGTCGTAGACGATCAGCGCGTCGCGGCCGCTCTCCATGAAGTACTCGCCGATCGCGCAGCCGGCGTACGGCGCGATGTACTGCATGGCGGCGGGGTCCGAAGCGGTGGCGGCGACGATGATCGAGTGCTCCATCGCGCCGTACTGCTCGAGGATGCCGACCACCTCCGCGACCGAGCTGCGGCGCTGGCCAATCGCCACGTAGATGCAGATCAGGTCGCCGCCGCGCTGGTTGATGATCGTGTCGAGCGCGATCGCCGTCTTGCCCGTCTGGCGGTCGCCGATGATCAGCTCGCGCTGCCCGCGCCCGATGGGGATCATCGAGTCCAGCGCCTTGATGCCCGTCTGCACCGGCACGTTCACCGGCTGGCGGGTGACGACGCCAGGCGCGATGCGCTCGACCGGCCGCGTGGCCGTCGTCGCGATCGGCCCCTTGCCGTCGATCGGCTGACCCAGCGCGTCCACCACGCGGCCGATCATCGCGTCGCCCACCGGCACCTCGATGACGCGGCCGGTGCTGATGACCTCGTCGCCCTCGGCGATGTCGGTGTACGGGCCGAGCACGATAACGCCGACCGTGTCCTCTTCCAGGTTCAGCGCCAGGCCCCGCACCCCGCTCTTGGGGAACTCCACCAGCTCGCTGTACATGACGTTGGAGAGGCCCCAGATGCGCGCGATGCCGTCGCCGACCTCGACGACCTGCCCCACGTTCTGGGCGGTGATGGTTTCGTTGAATCCTGCGATCTGCTGCTGCAGGATGCGGCTGATCTCTTCCCCGCGTACCGCCACAATCGTTTCCTTTCCGGGACGTCGTCGTCCTCGTGGGGAGCAGCCCGACCGCTGGGGCGCCCTTCGAATTTTAACCTGTCATAACGTAGGGTTTCACCGCCGCATCCTTGGTTCGCGCGGGCGGCCGACGTGGCCTGCTACGCCGCGCCCGCGGCCAGGCGGCGGCGCAGCGTTTCCAGTCGCCCGCGCACGCTGCCGTCGATCAGCTGGTCGCCGATGCGGGCCACCACGCCGCCGATGATGCTCGGATCAACGCTCGTCTCGAGGCGGACCTGCTTGCCCACGTACGCGCTCAGCTTGGCGACCAGGGCGGCCTGCGCGGCCGCGTCGAGCGGCTCGGCCGTGGTGACCTGCGCTGTCACGATGCCGCGCTCGCGGTTCAGCCGCTCGTGAAACGCCGCCGCGATATCCGGGAGCAGCCCCAGGCGATCGCGGTGCAGCAGCAGCTGCAGCAGGTTCCGCGTGTGCGGCATCAGGTTCGGCACCTCGGCCTCGATCACCCGCATCTTCTGCGCCGGCGACACGACCGGGCTCGTCAGCGCGCGCGCCGCCACCGGCACCTCCAACAGCGCGGCCAGCCGGTCGAGGTCCGTCGACCACGCGTCGTAGCTGTTCTCCTGCTTCGCCAGGTCGAACACGGCGTCGGCGTAGCGCCGGGCCGCGGAGCGAATCATGGCCACTAGCGGCTCCGTCCGTCGCCGGCCTCGGCCAGGAAGTCGTTGACGAGCTGACGCTGCGTCGCCGGATCGAGCTGGCGATGGATGATCCGCTCGGCCGCCATCACGGCCAGGTCGGCCACCTGCTGGCGCAGCTCGGCGAACGCCTGCTCGCGCTCCCGGGCGGCGTCCTCCTGCGCGCGCTTCAAGATCGTCTCGTACTCCGCCTGCGCCTGCTGCTGCCGTTCGGCCCGGATGCGCTCGGCGATCTGGTTGGCGTTGTTGATGATGTTCTGGCCTTCGCGGCGCGCCTCGTCGAGCTGGGCCTTCACCGCCTCCGCGGCGCGTGTCGACTCCTCCCGCAGGGACTCGGCCCGCTCCATGCTCTCCCGGATGCGCGCCTGGCGAGCGTCCAGCATCTTCAGCACGGGCGGGAAGAGGAACCGCCACAGGACGAAGAACAGGATGCCGAAGTTGATCAGGTGCCAGATGAAACTAGGCCAGTTCAGGCCAAGTGTCGCGAAAGCCGACATGCTTCCTCCAGGGGATGGGGGACGGGGGACGGGGAATCGGGGACGGAAGGCGGGTGCCTACCCCCTATCCCCTACCCCGGCTCCCTAACCCCTCTCCTAGACCCGGCCGAACAGCAGGAACGCGATGATCAGCGAGTAGATCGCGATGGCTTCGGCGAACGCGAGGCCGATGATCATGGGCAGGAACAGCGTGCCCGTCGCCTCCGGGTTGCGCCCGATGGCCTCCATCGCCTTGGCCACGCCCAGGCCGACGCCGATGCCGGGGCCGATGGCGCCCAGGCCGATGGCGAGGCCCGCGGCGAGCGGCGTGAACGAGGCAGCCGTGCCCGCCTGCTGCTGCGCCACCGATGCGAGCGTTGCGATGTCCATGGTCCGTTTCCTCCCTCTTGGTCCGCGGGTCGATCGTCGTCACCTGGACCTATTCGTATGGCGAGCCCGGCTGCGCCAGACTCGCCACGTGCGCGAACGAATGCGGCTAGTGAGCGGCGCCGTGCTCTTCCCCGCCGTGCGCCGTCGTCGCCAGGGACAGGAACGCGAGCGTCAGAATCGCGAAGATCAGCGCCTGGACGACCCCGACGAACAGCTCGAACGCCATGAACAGGAACGGGACGCCGGGCGGGATCAGGCTGCTCATGACCAGCAGCAGCACCTCGCCCGCGAAGATGTTGCCGAACAGACGCAAGGCCAGCGAGACCGGCCGCGCGATCTCCGAGATCAGCTCCAGGACCGGCGGCGGCCCCCACGTCAGGTGCTTGATCCAGCCGAACAGCCCGTTGGTGCGGATCATCATGAACTGCACCCAGATGAACACGATGGCCGCCATCGCCGCCGTCGCGTTCAGGTCGCTGTTGGCCGAGCGCAGGGGCGGGCCGTGGCTCGCCGTCCACGGCACCTCGTGCAGCCAGTCGTTCTCCGCGTAGAACGGCAGAATCCCCATCCAGTTGGCGGTCATGATGAAGAAGAACAGCGCCCCGACCAGCGGCAGGAACGAGCGGCCGCGCGCCCCCGCGAACTGCTCGCAGGGCGTCAGCAGCGCTTCGATGGCCATTTCCGCGAAGTTCTGCAGCCCGCCGGGTATCAGCGCCATGCGACGGGTGGCGAGCAGGCTGATCGCAATCACGACGATGATGGCCAGCCACGAGGCGAGGATCGTGTTCGTGACCGGCAGGCCGCTGGCGCAGGCCACCTCCTCGCCGTGGGCTTCGGCATGGCCGCCCAGGCAAAAGATGACGTCCGCCAGCAGCGACGGCGGATGGAAGTTCTCCATGCTCGGGTGCCCCTGCTACTTCGGTTCGCCGCCCGGCGCCTCGTCGGCCGGCTTCTTCCTGAGAAACGTGTTCACCAGCTTGACCACGCTCGCCACGCCCGAGGCCATGCCCAGCAAAGCGCCCACCAGATAGGCGATGACCCCGACGTGCGTCCAGCGATCGACCAGTAAGCCCAGGCCCAGTCCGATTAGGACAGACGCAGCCAACAGGAAGCCGAACTGGGTGGAGATGGCAACGGCCTGCCAGATGGTGAGTTCGCGCATGGGGCGCTCGCTCCTGCCGCAAACTCGCGCCAGTATAGCACAGGCCTCGCCTGTGACGATGTCCGTTCCGTATCGCTCTTCCTGAGCCGCGCCGCAGCGTCTTTAGCACTAGTTTAACATCCTCTTCCCCGAGCCGCCGGCGTTGCGCCCGGCGCCGCGCCGGGCGCTGTGCTAGGATGAGAGCAACGTCAGCCGCGGAGCCCGCTGGGCGGCGCGGGGGAGAGAGGAGCAACGCGATGGCGGCAGCCGATACCACTCTGGGCGGGTTTCGCCCGACCCTGGACCGCAACCTGGCGTTCGAGCTGGCCCGCGTGACGGAGGCGGCAGCGCTGGCGGCCGCGCGCTGGATGGGACGCGGCGATAAGAACGCGGCCGACCAGGCGGCGGTGACCGCGATGCGGATGACGCTGAACAACGTCGACATGGACGGCGTGGTGGTCATCGGCGAGGGCGAGAAGGACGAGGCGCCGATGCTGTACATCGGCGAGCGCGTGGGCAACGGCAACCCCCCGGGCGTGGACGTGGCGGTGGACCCGATCGACGGGACGACGCTGACCTCCAAGGGGCTGCCCAACGCGTTGTCCGTGGTCGCGATCGCCCGCAGCGGCTCCATGTTCAACCCGCCCGGCATCGTCTACATGGACAAGCTGGCCGTCGGCGCGATCGGCCGCGGCGTCGTCTCGCTGGAGCAGTCGGTCGCGACGAACGTGCGGGAGCTGGCCAAGGCGCGGAAGTGCGAGGCGGACGATCTCACGGTCGTCGTGCTCGACCGACCCCGGCACGCCGAGCTGATTCAGGAGATCCGGGCGACGGGGGCGCGGATCATGATGATCAGCGACGGGGACGTGGCCGGCGCGATCATGGCGGCCATGGAAGACTACACCGGCGTCGACATGCTGATGGGGGTCGGCGGCTCGCCAGAGGCGGTGATCGCCGCGGCCGCGATGACGTGCCTGGGCGGCGAGATCCAGTGTCGGCTCTACCCTCGCAACGAGCAGGAGGCGGCGCAGGCGCGGGCGCACGGGCTGGACCTCGACCGCGTGCTGCGCACGGAGGACCTCGTGCGGGACGACGACGTCTGCGTGGCGCTCACGGGGGTGACGCACGGCGAGCTAGTGAACGGCGTGCGGTTCTTCGCCCGTGGCGCCCGCACGGAGACGCTCGTCATGCGCTCCCGCTCGGGCACGATTCGGCGCATCGAGTCCGAGCACCATTTCGACAAGGTCGCCAGGTACACGGGCCTCTAAGATCGACGGCGTGGCGCGGCCCTACCAGCTGGCTCCCGACGCCCGCTTCACTTGCCAGCGGTGCGCTGGCTGCTGCCACGGCTGGTTCGTTTACCTCACGCCGGAGGAGTACGACCGCCTCGCCAACTACGACTGGGCGGCCGACAGCCCGCGACTCGCCGGCCGGTCGTTGTTCGTGGAACAGGCGCTGCCCGGGCGCAGCACCCTGCCGGTCGTGCGTCTGGCACAGATCGACGGGGCCTGCGCCTTCCTGGAGCCGGATGGCCTGTGCCTGATTCACAAGGTGCAGGGCATGGCGGCCAAGCCGAGCCCTTGCCAGCAGTACCCGTTCCACTTCGCGCGCACGCCCGATGGCGCCACCGCCACCCTGGACTTCGCCTGCAGCGCGGTGCTGGCCCACGAGGGCGCGCTCCTCGTCCAGCACCCGGCCGCCGTCGACGACGCCTACCGGGTGATGCAGCGGCGCGCGGAGCTGCCCGGCCGCGCCCTGCCCGGCAGCGGCGTGCTGGGTGAGCATCTCTGGCTCCAGCCGAGGCAGCCGCTCCACTGGCAGAACTACCGTGCGCTGGAGCGGGCGCTGCTGGCCGCGCTGCGGCAGGCGCAGCGCCCGCTGGAAACGCGCTTGCTGGGGCTCGACCGCTTGCTCCACTGGATCGCCGAGCGATACGGCGCGGCGCTCGGCGCGCCCAACGCGGCCTTCGCGGCCTGGCTGGATGAGCTTGACCAGGAGGGCTACGCGCCCCTCTGGGACGCCGCGGCGCCGGGAAGCGTGTCCGCGCCGCGCCAGCGAGCCGTGCTGGCGCCGTTCATCGGCGGCCTGGAGCAGCAGTGGCAGGCCATCGACTCGGGCGCCGTTGGCCGCCGGGGCGTCGGCACGCGGCTGACGCTGGCGATCATCGTCGCCAATGGCGTCGGGCCGCTCCAGCTCGCGGGCTTCGGTGCGACCCTCGATCAGGGCCGGATGCGCAAGGTCTGCTTCCCCCAGGACGATCCGGCTCTCGCTCACCTCTACGCCCGCTACCTCCAGAGCCTGATCGAGCGCAAGACGCTGGTCGACGACAGCGACGTGTTCCAGGGCTTCCGCTACTTCCTGCTCGCGTTTGCGGCGGCGCGCTGGTACACGGTGGCTCGGGCCACGCTCGCGAATCGCGCCACGGCGTCGTTGGACGACCTGCGTCAGGGCATCCGCATGGTGGAGAAGGGATTGGGCCACGCGGAGGGGCTGCGCACCCGCCCCACGCAGTGGGTCGTCCGCTTCCTCTTCCAGCGTCTCGCCTCGGCCGCCACTATGATCCACAACTTCTACACCGGGTAGGTCAGATCGCTTCGCCGGGCGAGATTCGTTAAGATACAGGCGAGGCCGAGAACCGCCGCCCCCTGGGGCCGGCGCCGTGTTCATCGGCGAACACAGGAGCAACCGGTGGATGTAACGCTGCCCATGGCCGCGCCGCGGCCACGCTCGACGCGTGAGTTCGTCGGCCAGTTGCGTGCGCTGCCCCTGTTCTACCGGGTGCTGCTCGGCAACTGTCTGGTAGTCGTGCTCGGCGCCGGCATGGGCACGTTTCTCACCGTCCAGTTCGCGCGCCAGGAGCCTAGCTCGTCCCCGCTCTGGCTGGTCGGCTCGTTCATGCTGGTCGGCACGGGGCTGAGCCTGCTCGTCAACTACGTCGTGCTCAAAGCCGCCTTCTCGCCGCTCGAAGGCATCGAGCGCACCGTGCTCGAGGTCCGGCGGGGCAATCTCGGCGCGCGCGCGCCAATCGACGCTGGCCGCGATCCGCTGTTGCAGACGTTTACGGCGACCCTCAACGCCATGCTCGACACCCTCGAGCGCGACCGTCAGCAGCTTCAGGCCCTGTCCTTGCAGGTGATCGACGCTCAGGAGGCCGAGCGCAAGCGCATCGCCCGCGAGCTGCACGACGAGACGGCCCAGACGCTCACATCGCTGCTCGTGCGCCTCCGCATTCTGGAGCGGGCGGGCGACCCGGCGCAGGTGCGCACCTCGACGGCCGAGCTGCGGGAGCTGACGCTGCGAGCGCTCGAGGAAGTGCGGAACATGGCGCGCGAGCTGCGGCCCACGACCCTCGACGACCTGGGCCTGGTCGCCGCGGCGCAGAGCTACACCGAGCGGTGCGCGGAGTTGCTGGGCTTCGCCGTGAGCTTCCGCGCCGGTAGCTTTACGCAGCGCCTGGCGCCGCACGTCGAGCTGGTGCTGTACCGGGTGATTCAGGAGGCTCTGACGAACGTCGCGCGTCACGCCAACGCCCGCCATGTCGAGGTCTGGCTGACGCAGGAGAACGGACGGGCGGTGGCGACGATCCGGGACGACGGCGTGGGCTTCGACGTCGAGGGCGTGCTCGCCTCCAAGGAGCGTGGCCTGGGGCTATTCGGTATGCAGGAGCGCATGGCGCTCGTGGGTGGGCGGCTGCAGCTGAGCGCCTGGCCGAACCGTGGCGCGCTGGTGCGGGCCGAAGTGCCCCTCGACGAGCTGTCGGTCCTCAGCAGCGAGGTGGCCGTGGGAGCCGCGCTGCCGGCGACGCCGTCGGGGCTCAGCCCTCGCCTGCTGGCCGCCGATAGCTGACCCGTATGGCGGACGACTGATGGCCAACGATCGCATTCGCGTTCTCCTTGCCGACGATCACGCCGTCCTGCGCGCGGGCCTGCGCGCGTTGTTGAGCGCCGAGCCGGACATGGAGGTCGTCGGTGAGGCTGGCGACGGCCAGGAGACCGTGCGCCAGACCGCCTTGCTGCGCCCCGACGTGGTGGTCATGGACATCGCCATGCCGGGCGGCGGCGGCTTGCAGGCCACGCGCGCCATCCGCGCCCAGAAGCTGCCCTCGAAGGTGCTCATCCTTACCATGCACGCCGAGGAGCAGTACCTCTTGCCGGTCATCGAGGCGGGCGGCTCCGGCTACGTGCTCAAGACCGGCGCCGACAGCGAGCTGATCGAGGCGATCCGCGTGGTCCACCGCGACGAGGTGTTCCTGTACCCGTCGGCAGCCAAGCTGCTGCTGGGCAAGTACCTGGAGCGAGGCGAGGGTGCCGACGTGGCCTACGACGGGCTGACCCCGCGCGAGCGTGAGGTCTTGCGCCTCACCGCGGAGGGGTACACGGGCCAGGAGATCGCCGAGCGCCTGGTGCTGAGCCCCAAGACGGTCGATACGTACCGTCAGCGGGTCATGGAGAAGCTCAACCTGCACCACCGGTCCGAGCTCGTGAAGTACGCTCTCCGTAAGGGCTTCCTCCAGGCCGACGCCATCGGCGAGGAAGCCTCCGCCTAGGCCCCGGCGCAGACCCCCGCGAGCCGCCTCCTGCCGTCAGGCAAACTCCTACAGCAAATGCCTTGCTTTTCCTGACACCGCCCCGCCATGCCGCCCGTTAACATAGCTCTTGGGCAACACGGGGTGGCATCCAACTTGCGGAGCCGCCCAGACTGGTGGCTGTCTCCGGCGCCCCCACCTAGCGCGGCCGATGCAACCTGGCGATGGATTGTAAGAGATGACGCAGAGCAGTGCGACTCTGGAACGGACCCCGCTGGTCCCCGAGGCTCCCCTGACGACGGAAGAGCTGACGGCCGCGGACCGGCCGGCGCGCCGCCCGGCGCGGGCGCCCGCCGAGGGGGCGGAGCGGCGCAGCGGGCGCGGCAGCGCGCGCGCTCAGGACCTGGAAGATGCCGACGCCATCGGGGCGTATTTCCAGCAGATCGGCACCGTGCGCCTGCTGAACGCCGAGGAAGAAGTCGCGCTGGCCAAGCGGATCGCCGCGGGCAAGCGCGCGGCCACGCTGCTGGCCCAGCCGGGCACGGACAGCGCCGACCGCGGGTCGTTGCTGGCAGAGAAGGCGGAGGGCGAGCAGGCGCGACAGCGCATGGTCGAGGCCAACCTGCGGCTGGTGGCGGCCATCGCCGCGCGCTACCAGGGCCGGGGCCTGGACCTGGAAGACCTGATCGCCGAGGGCAACATCGGGCTCATCCGGGCCGTCGAGAAGTTCGACTACCGCAAGGGCTTCCGCTTCTCGACCTACGCCACCTGGTGGATCATGCAGGCGGTGACGCGGGCGATCGCCGATCGCGGTCGCGTCGTCCGGCTGCCCGTGCACATCCATGAGACGCTGAACCGCATGGGGCGCACCTTCCAGCGCCTGCGCCACGAGCTGAACCGCGAGCCGACCGACGAGGAGCTGGCGGAGGCGATGGGCATGCGCGCCGACCGGCTGGCAGCGGTGGTGCGCGCGTCGGCCGCGCCCCTGCCCCTCGACGCGCCGCGTGCCGACGGCGAGGAGACCGACAGCCGCGAGGCGGCGGCGGCCGAGGAGATGCCGACGCTGTTCGACATCGTCGCCCACCAGATGCTTCGCAACGAGATGGGCGAGCTGCTGATGATCCTGCCCGAACGGGAGCAGCTCGTGCTGGAGCTGCGCTTCGGCCTCGCCGACGGCCACACCTACACGCTCGAAGAGGTGGGCCGACGCCTGGGGGTGACTCGCGAGCGCGCCCGCCAGATGGAGCATCGCGCGCTGGCGAAATTGCGCCAGGAGGCCGACGCCGAACGCCTGCGCGCTTATCTGGACTAGCTCGGGCAGCCACGAGCGAGCCCTCCCCGATCGGGGAGGGCTTTGTCGTGCGGTCGAGCGTGCCCGTTGGCCCACGCGCTAGCCGCCTTCCCTTGCCTCGCGGGCGCCCCTCAGGCTACCCTTGTGCCTGGACCCCCGAGGATGTGCAATACTGCCGCTCGGAGGAAATTGGTCGGAGAATCAGCGAACGTGGGTCTGAGCATTAGCGCGTTCTTTCCGGCGTACAACGATGCCGGCACCATCGCCAGCATGGTGGTCGTGGCGGACCGGACGCTGCGGGCGCTGACCGACGACTACGAGATCATTGTGGTCAACGACGGCAGCCCGGACCACACGGGCGAGATCCTGGAGGATCTGGCGGCGCGCTACCCGCGCTTGCGCGTGGTGACCCATCCGCGGAACCGCGGCTACGGCGGCGCGCTGCGCAGCGGCTTCGCCCACGCGACCAAGGACCTCGTCTTCTACACTGACGGCGATGCCCAGTACGACCCCCGGGAGTTGGCGCTGCTGGTGGCGGCGCTACAGCCGGACGTCGATCTGGTCAACGGCTACAAGATCGAGCGGCACGACCCGCTCAACCGCATCATCATCGGCCGCCTGTACCACAAGGTGGTGCGCGTCATGTTCCGACTGCGCGTGCGCGACGTGGACTGCGACTTCCGCCTGCTGCGGCGGCGCATCTTCGACGACGTGGACCTACGGGAAGACAGCGGCGTGATCTGCGTCGAGCTGATGACGAAGGTCCACCAGGCGGGGTGCCGCATTGCCGAGGTGCCCGTCCACCATTTCCATCGTGCCTACGGGAAGTCGCAATTCTTCAACTTCGCCCGCGTCGCGCGCGTTGGGCGCGATCTGATCCGTCTCTGGTATCGGCTTATCCTGCGCGGCGAGTTTCGCCGCAAGCTGGCCGCCCGTCGCCGGTCGGCAGCCGCCAGCGGCGCGGCCGTGGCAACCGGCGCGGCGCTCCTCACCGAGAGCTGACGGCCGCCCATGGAACGAGCGTACGCCTACTATCCTCGGAAGCGAGTGGCCGTCACCGGCGGGCTGGGCTTCATCGGCAGCAATCTGGCCCGCCGCCTGGTCGAGCTTGGCAGCGACGTCTTGCTGATCGACTCGATGGTGCCCGACTACGGCGGCAATCTCTTCAACGTGGCCGACCTGCGCGACCGGGTGCAGGTGAACTTCGCGGATGTCCGCGACGTCAACGCGATGAACTACCTCGTGCAGGGGCACGACGTCATATTCAACCTCGCTGGCCAGGTCAGCCACATCGACAGCATGCTCGATCCGTACACGGACCTCGAGATCAACTGCCGCAGCCAGCTCTCGCTGCTCGAGGCCTGCCGCCACCACAATCCGCGCGCGAAGGTGGTCTTCGCCAGCACGCGTCAGGTCTACGGGCGACCCGACCGCACCCCCGTGGACGAGAGCCACGTCGCCCGGCCCACGGACGTGAACGGAATCAACAAGCTGGCCGGCGAGTGGTATCACATCGTCTACAACAACGCCTACGGCGTCCGGGCCACCGTGCTGCGCCTAACCAACACCTACGGGCCGCGCCAGTTGATGAAGCACAACCGTCAAGGCTTCCTGCCGTGGTTCATTCGTCAGGTGCTTGACGGGGAGGAGATCCAGCTCTTTGGCGACGGCCGCCAACGGCGCGACTTCACCTACGTGGACGACGTGGTCAACGCCTTCCTCCTTGCGGGCTGTACCGAGGGCACCGATGCCCAGATCTACAACCTGGGGGGCGAGAGCGCCTCGCTGCTGGAGGTCGTCGAGCTGCTGATCAGCCTCGCGGGGCGAGGCAGCTACCGGATTGTCCCCTTCCCGCCCGAGAAGCGGGTGATCGACATCGGCAGCTACGAAGCGGACTACGCCAAGATTCAGGAGGCGCTCGGCTGGTCGCCGCACGTCTCGCTGCGCGACGGGCTGGCCCGCACCCTCGCTTACTACCAGGCGCACGGCGAGCACTACTGGGACCGCGCCCGGTCGGCCGGGGCGCTCGGCTCGGCTTGAGCGCGCGCGGTGACCGGCGCCGGGGGGCGGCCCACGGTCGTCAGCAGGTTTTGCGGGAGAAGGGGAGGTCAGCGGTGGTAGGCTCGGCGGCCGCGCCCCGTGTGCCATTCAACGACCTGAAGCCGCAGTACGCCGCGATCAAGGACGAGGTGGACGCCGCCATTCGGGGCGTGTTGGAGCGTGGCTGGTATATCCTCGGCCCCGAGGTCGAGGCGTTCGAGGCGGAGTTCGCCGCCTACTGTGGCGCGCGGTACGCCGTCGGCGTCGGCTCCGGCACCGAGGCGCTGCACCTGGCGCTCTGGGCCTGCGACCTCAAGCCCGGCGACGAGGTGATTACCGTCGCCCACACCGCCGTCCCGACGATCAACGCGATCTCGCTCACCGGCGCGCGGCCCGTGTTCGTGGACGTCGACCCGGCCACGCGCACGATGGACCCCGCGGCGGCGGCGGCCGCCGTGACGCCGCGCACCCGCGCGCTGCTGCCGGTACACCTCTACGGCCACCCGGCCGACATGGCGCCGCTGCAGGCGCTTGCCCGCGAGCACGGTCTGCGGCTGATCGAGGACGCCGCCCAGGCGCACGGCGCCGAGTATCGCGGGACGCGCGCCGGCCGCCTCGGCGATCTGGCGGCGTTCAGCTTCTACCCGACCAAGAACCTGGGGGCCTACGGCGACGGCGGCATGGTCGTGACGGACGACGCCGCCCTGGCCGAGCGGGTACGCCTCCTGCGGAATTACGGCCAGACGGACCGCTACCACCACCAGATCGAGGGGCTCAACTCGCGCCTGGACGAGCTGCAGGCGGCGGTGCTGCGCGTGAAGCTGCGCCACCTCGATGAGTGGACGGCCGCGCGGCGCGCTCGCGCCGCGCGCTACGCCGCCCGCCTGGCGCGCGTCGCGCCCCCCGTCGAGGCGCCCTGGGCGCGCCACGTCTACCACCTGTACGCCGTGACGGTGCCGCGCCGCGCGGCGGTGCAGGAAGCGCTCGCGGCAGAGGGGATCGGGACGCTCGTCCACTACCCCATCCCCGCGCACCTGCAGCCAGCCTACGCGCACCTCGGCGTCCCGCGCGGCAGCCTGCCGGTCACGGAGCGGCTGGCCGACGAGGTGCTGTCGCTGCCGCTCTACCCGGAGCTGTCGCTCGATCAGATCGACGCCGCCGCGGCGGCGCTCGACCGGGTCGCGGCCAGCGAGCCCTGACCGTCGGGCACGGCACGGGCTCGGTCCGCGCTCATCACTCGACACAAGGACGGCCATGGAGCCTGAGCAGTACGCGCTGTTGGCCCACGTCGAGCACGAGCACTGGTGGTTCCGCGGTCAACGGCGCCTGGTCGCCGCGCTGCTCGACGGGCGCCTCCCAATCCACGCGGACGGGCGCGTGCTGGACGCGGGTTGTGGCACCGGCGGCACAACGGCCTGGCTGCGCCGCTACGGGGAGGTGGTCGGGGTGGACCGGGCCGCCGAGGCGGCGCCGTTCTGGCCGGCCGCCGGCCTGCGCCGCATGGCGCGCGGGTCCATCGCGGCCCTGCCCTTCCGGTCGGAAAGCTTCACCCTCGTCACCTGCTTCGACGTGTTGTACCATCGCCAGGTTCTCGACGAAGAGAGCGCGCTCGCGGAGTTCTCGCGAGTGCTCCGGCCGGACGGGCTGCTCCTGCTGCGCGTGCCCGCTTACGACTGGCTGCAGGGCGGGCACGACGTAGCGGTCCACACGCGGCACCGCTACACCCGTGGCGAGGTCGTCGCGGCCGTGCGTGCGGCAGGATTGTCGCCCGAGGTCGCGACCTACGGGAACTGCTTCCTCTTCCCGCTGGCGCTCGCCAAGCGCGTGAGCGAGCGGTGGCGCGGCCCCTCGCAGGAGGAGATGGCGGTGCCCTCCCCGCTCCTCAACGCCGCGCTCCTCGGCGTGCTGGGGCTGGAGGCGCTCGTCGCCCCGCGCCGGGCGCTACCGTTCGGACTGTCGGTGGTCGTGCTGGCGCGCAAGCCCGCGCGTGCGGCGCCGCCCCGGCCGCTCGCCGTGTCGGGCGCGGGGAGGGCGCCTTGAGCAAGAGCACACGCCAGCGGCGACGCACCGCCGCTGCGAAGCGCGCAACCGCGGCCGCCAGGCGCGACGGCCTCGCCGCGGCGCGGGCTGCCACCACGGCCGGCGCGAACGGCCATGCCCCGGCCCGCCCGGCGGCCGCCAGCGCCGCCGCGTCGGCCAACGGCTCAACCCAAACGGCGGTACGGCCGCGGCCAGCGGCGCCGCCCCCGGCGGCGCCGGCTCCTGAGCAGCCAGCCGACCGCGCCGCCACGCTCCCCGAACCCACCCGCCCCAAGCGCTCCTGGCTCGGCCGGCGGCTGCCGCGGATCGGGCGTGCGCCGCTTTGGCTCCCAGACCTGGGGGCCGTGAGCATCATCGCCCTCGCCGCGGTGATCCTCAATGTGGAGGCGCTAGCGTTCGGCCAGGTATACGCCGAGCGCGACACCTATCTGTTCTACTATCCCGTCTACCAGTGGTATGCCGCACAGCTTCAGGCCGGCCACATCCCCTTGTGGTTCCCGCAGATGTTCAGCGGCTATCCGCTGCTCGCCGATGGCGAGACGGGCATGTACTATCCGCTCCACCTCCTGTTTTTCGGGCTGCTGCCCACGCCCACGGCGTTCGTCCTCCTGCGCGTGCTCCACTACGTCATGGCCGGCGCCTTTATGTACGCGTGGATGCGCGTGCTGACGCTGCGGCGACTCGGCGCCCTGCTGGCGGCCCTCACGTTCGCCTATGGCAGCTTCCTCGTCGGTCAGATGCACCACGAAAACCTCTTACGGACCGCCGTCTGGCTGCCGCTGGTGCTCTGCTGGACCGAGCTGGCGTACCGCCGCGTCGGGCGGGCGCGCTGGCTCTGCGCGCTCGCGGGCGCCGCGACGCTGGGCGTGCAGCTGACGGCGCTCCACGTCCAGCCGGCCCTCATGACGCTCATGGCGCTCGGGCTATACGTGGCCTTCCGCGTCATCTGGCCGCCGCTAGCGGGCCACACGCCAGCGGCCGAGGGCCGGGGCGACGCGCGCGCCGGCCACGATAGGCCGCCGTCGGACACCGCGCCGGGCGATGGTCGCTGGCCCCTGACTCCCGACCCCCGGCCGCTGCTCCGCCGCGCGTGGCTGGGAGCGCGGCTGCTGGCCACCATCGTGGGGCTCGGCATCGCGCTCGCCGTGGCGCAGCTCTGGCCGCTTTACGAGCTGGGCATGCAGAGCTTCCGCGGCGAGGGCGTCCCGTTCGCCTTCGCCACCACGTACTCGCTCCACCCTAGCCAGCTCGCCACGCTCTTGTTCCCGTACTTCTTCCGCTCCCAGACCGGCTCCTGGCCGCTGTGGACAGGCTGGGAGACGATTCTCTACGTCGGCATCGCGCCCATCGTGCTCGCGCTCGTGGCCCTCGCCATGGTGCGGCGACGCGAGGTACTTTTCTTCGCTGGGCTGGGCCTGTTCGGCATGTTCCTGGCGTTCGGCGATTACTCGCCGATTCCCGTCCTGGAGCTGCTCTGGCCGCTACCCGGCTTTTCGGCGCTGCGCGTGCCCGGTCGCTATAGCTTCTTGCTGGTGGTCGCGCTCGCGGCGCTCGCCGGCTACGGACTGGACTGGCTGGAACGCGTCTCGCGCGAGCCGTCGCGCCGCCGGTCGCTCCTGGGCGCCGTGGTCGGCGTGAACGCGAGCATCGCCGCGCTGATCGTCCTGTTCCTGGTGGCGCGCGAGCGGCTCCTGGCCGCTCCCGATGCCGCGAAAGCGCTGATCGCCAGCACCTATCTCGCCACGCGGCGGATGTACGCCGACCTCAGTCCCGAGGTGGTCTACGTCGGCCTGCTGAACTCGCTCGACCTGGGCAATCGCCGGACCGAGCTTGCCTTCGGGCTCCTGCTCGCCGTGGCGCTGCTGCTGTCGCTCTGCTACCTGGCCCGTCGCTGGGCGGTAGTCTGGCGGGCCGGGCTCGTGCTGCTCGCCGCGGGCGATCTGCTGCTTTGGGGGCGCAGCTTCCATCCCCGGCTGCCGCTGGCCGACCTGCTCCGGCCCCCGCCCAGCATCCAATACCTGCAGGCCCGCGATGACGGGCTCGATCGGCTGTGGGTGAGCAGCGACCATCTACCGCTGCTCGAGTACAACCGCCCGGCGACCTGGGGCATCACGCAGGCGGGGGGGTACAGCTCGCTCGAGCCCCAGCGCCAGGCCGAGTACGCGGCCGTGGTGGCGAACACGCCGGGCTTCCTGCTCGACCTCTGGGGCGTGCGCTGGCTGGCCGCGCTCGCGCACCCGCCGAACCGACCCGTCTACAAGTCCACGGCGTACTATCCGCACCGCGCGCTGTTCGATGCCGGCCTCGGCAATCCCGCCGGCGACGAGCGCTTCGCGCTGCCCGACGTGCCGGCGACCGACTTGCGACTTGTCGCGATGCTATCGTACGCCGAGGACGTGCCCGAGGGCGCCACGGTCGCCCAGCTGATCGTGACGGGCACGGACGGCCGCCAGGTGGTCTTGCCGCTCGTGGCGGGCCGCGACGTGTCGGAGGGCGCCCACGACCGCGGCGACGTGCAGCCGCGCGTGAAGCACCAGCGCGCGGAGGTAGCGTTCAGCGAGGAGGACCGCGACATCAACGGCGGGCGCTACGACTCGCACTACTACTACAGCCGGCACGCGCTGCCCGAGCGCTGGTCGGTGCGCGGCGTCGAGATACGCTACACCTCCGGGCTCGCCGTCCTGCGCGTCTACGGCATGGCGCTGTACGACAACGTGACCGGCCAGGCCCGCCAGGTGGAGCAGCTGGACCGGGCCAAGTTCCAACGGGTCTTTGCGGACGGCGATACGGTTCTCTACGAGAACACCGCCGTCTTCCCCCGCGCGTTCGTCGTGAACGGCGGCGTCCTGCCGCGGCCGGAGATGGGCGGCCTGTACAGCATGTACATGGACCCGTTCGATCCCACCACCGAAGCGTTGCTCGACGACCCGCCGCCGCCGACCGACTTCCCGGTCCGGCGGATGGGCGAGGGAGACCCCCCGGTGCCGCCGCGGTCGCAGGCAATGCCCGACCGGGGCGTGGCAGGGAGCGTCCGGGCGGCGACGATCGAGAGCTACGCGCCCGAGCGAGTGAGCCTGCGGGCGACCGCCGACCGGCCAGGACTACTGGTGCTGACGGACCTGTATCATCCGGGGTGGCAGGCGCGCGTGGATGGGGTGGAAACGCCCGTGCTGCGCGCCGATTACTTCTTCCGAGGTGTGCCGCTCGCGCCGGGCAGCCACGAGGTGGAGCTGCGGTTCGACCCGCTCAGCGTGCGGCTGGGCCGCGTCATCAGCCTGGTGGCCCTGGCCGCGCTGGTGGTGGCGGCCGGCGCGCTGTGGCGCTGGCCGCGCTCCCGCGTCGCTTAGGCCGAGTCCTCGTCCGCCCCCGCGCGCCGGCGGCCCGCGCGCGGGGGCCGCACGATCCGCACGTCATCCACATCGGGCGCCGGCGCCTGGTCCTCGTCGAGGCGCGGCTGCTGCTGTAGCTGCTCCACGCGCTGCTGGTGCGCGCTGAGCCAGCATACGAGCAGCAGGCCGCCGGCGCCCTTGCCAGTCGGCGGGTTGGCGAACATGCCCTTGATCTGGTCAGGCTCGATGCTTAGTCCGTTCAGGTAGCTCTCGGCCTCCTCGGCCGTAGGGAAGCGCACCACACGCCAGCGTTTCATCCGATGGCCTCCACCTCGGCATGCGCGCAGCACCCTCGTCGGCCGCGCCGCGCACGGGGCCGCAAGGGGCTTTGGGATGACTCCAGCCAGATCGCTCGCCCCCGTACGATTGCCGCACGGGCGTCGTCGCGCGCCCCAGAGAGGGCGAAGCGCGACCCGCGGGATGTCGGGCGAGCGGGTCGGGGCCTGGTGCGGCAGAGAGCCGTATGCTGGACCGCCGTCGGCGGCCCGCGACGCACGCCGGCCCCGCGCGCAGGCTGCCGCGGGCGACGTTGACCACGGAGCCCCGGCCGCGAGGCCGGATCGCTCTCCGGGCACCTGCGCACGGCCTATATTAGCAAGCCTGCCGCCTCACGCGCTACTTGACACAGCCGCAATTAGGGTGCCATCCTGAATTCAGGACGGTGCGCTGTCCTGGCGAGTACGATTCCGTCAGCATCCGCCTCAAGCGGCTACTGGCCTAAGGACTGCGGGCGTGAGCTGGCGTCTGGGCGTGGTCGGTTATCCCATCGAGCACAGCATCTCCCCGGCCATTCATCAGGCCGCCCTTGATCGGCTCGGCATCGACGGACGCTACGAGCGCTGGTCGGTAGCCCCGGGTGCGCTGGCAGCCTGGGCGGCTGGGCTCCGCGCGCCGGACCTGCTCGGCGCAAACGTCACCATCCCCCACAAGGAGGCGCTGCTTCCACTGCTCGACGCGCTGGATCCGTCGGCGCGACAGGTTGGCGCCGTCAATACTGTTCTGAAGCAGGATGGCCGCCTCGTCGGCGCCAATACCGACGCCGCTGGCTTCGCGCTCGCCCTGGGCGACGCCGGCTATGCGCCCGCCAGCGGCGAAGCGGTCATGCTCGGCGCGGGCGGTGCGGCCCGGGCCGTGGGCCACGCGCTCCTCGCCGCCGGCGTTCGCCGCCTCGCCATCTTCAACCGCGACGCCGCGCGTGGGCAGGCCCTGGCGAGCGCGCTGCGGCAGCAGGCGCCGCAGCGCGGGGGCCAGGGGGCGCGCGCGGACGACCGCTCTCGCCCCCTGATCGAGGCCTTCGCGCTAGACGCCCCCGATTTGGACGCGCGTCTGGCGCGCTGCGAGCTGCTCGTGAACACGACGTCCGTCGGGATGCGGCCTGGCGAGCGTCTGCTGCGGCCCGACCAGGTTCCGGGCGGGGCGCTCGTCGTCGACATTATCTACCGGCCGGCGGAGACACCGCTGCTGGCTGACGCGCGGGCGCGGGGGGCACGCACCCAGAATGGGCTCCCCATGCTCGTCTATCAGGCGGCCATTGCCTTCGAGCGCTGGACTGGCCGCAAGCCGCCGCTCGACGTGATGTTCGCCGCCGCGCGCCAGGCGCTCGCGTGAGGCCGCGCAACCTGGTGCTCGTGGGCATGAGCGGGGCGGGTAAGAGCCGCGTCGGCCGCCTGGTCGCGGAGCGCCTGCGCTGGCGCTTCGTCGACACCGACGCCGAGATCGAGCGCACCTCTGGTCGCACCGTGCCCGACATCTTCGCCACCGACGGCGAAGCGCGCTTTCGGGCTATGGAGCGCGAGGTGGTGGCGCGGGTCGCCCGGTCGAGCGGCGCGGTGATCGCGACGGGGGGCGGCGCGATCCTTGATGCGGTAAACCGCGACGCGTTGTTCGCCAACAATCTGGTCGTCTGCTTGCACGCCAGCGCCGAGCAGATCGCCCATCGGCTCGCGCGCAGCCGCGAGCGGCGCCCCCTCCTCGAGGGGGACGAGCCGCTCGCCGCCATCCGCACGCTCCAGGAGCGGCGCGCTCCGCTCTACGCGCTGGCCCACTGCACCATCACGACAGACGACCGCACGCTCGGCGAGGTCGCGGCGGAAGTGATCGACGTGCTGCGTGAGTACCGTTAGGCGGGCCGGTTCCCTCGCCGCGCGTCAGTTGTGCCGCCGACCACGTGCGACCGCCGGGGTATACTCCTAGAGCGCGCGGGGAGCGAGAGTAATGAGCATCGCCAGCAAGGCCGCGGTCGGCCGCGGGCCGACCGCCTTCGAGGTGCGTACCGCCTCACGCACCTATCCCGTGATCGTCGGGCAAGGCGCGCTCGACACGCTGCCGGCGCACCTCGACGCGGTGGGCTTGCGGGGCCGCCTCTGGCTCATCGCGGATGAGGCCGTCTATGCTCGGTACGGCGCGCGTGTGGAGGGCGTGCTTCGGGCGGCCGGTCGTGAGGTGCGCGCGCGCACCGTCCCGTCCGGCGAGGAGCACAAGACGCTCGCCCAGGTGGCGGCGCTCTACGACTGGCTGCTCGGTGAGCGCGTCGAGCGCCGCGACGCCATCCTGGCGCTCGGCGGCGGTGTCGTCGGCGACATGGCGGGCTTCGTGGCCGCCACCATTCTGCGCGGGATCGCCTTCGTACAGCTGCCGACCACCCTGCTTGCTCAGGTTGACGCCAGTATTGGCGGCAAGGTTGCCGTCGACCATCCCCGCGGCAAGAACCTCATCGGCGCCTTCTATCAGCCCTGCCTGGTGCTCGCCGACACTGGCACGCTGACCACCCTGCCGCCGCGTGAGCTGGCCGCTGGCTGGGCGGAGGTAATCAAGACCGGGGTGATCCTCGACGCCGACCTGTTCGCCCTGCTGGAGCGCGAGGCGGACGCCCTGCGCGCGGCGCAGCCCGGGCCGACCGAGGTAGCAATCCGCCGCTGCATGCAGCTCAAGGGCGACGTCGTGGGCGAGGACGAGCGCGAGAGCGGCCGACGCGCCATTCTGAACTATGGCCACACGGTTGGCCACGCCATCGAGGCAGCCACGGCCTATGGCCGCTATCTGCACGGCGAGGCCGTGGCGATCGGGCTGCGGGCGGCCGCGTACATCGCCGTGGCGACGGGGCGGTTCCCGGCGGACGCGGCGGAGCGCCAGGGCGTGCTCGTTGAGCGCTTCGGCCTGCCGGCGAGCGCGCCGGGGGTCGATCGTGGCGCCGTGCGCGCGGCGATGGGGCTCGACAAGAAGGCCCAGGCCGGCCGCTTGGCATGGGTGCTGCCGACCCGTCTCGGCCACGCCGACGTCTTCCGCGACGTGCCCGACGCGCTGGTCGAGGAGGCGCTCGACCTCGTGCTATAGCGGTGAGTGGGCCGCGTTCCGTCCTGCGCCGAGTCGGGAGCGCGCCGAAAGAACGCCAGGCTGCCGGCACAGGGCGGGGAGCCGCGCCCGGATTTGAGCGAGGCGAGATGACCGGCGAGCAGCCATCTGCCACTCAGCCCTCCGCGCTCGGCGCTCGGCAGCTCCTCCGAGGCCTCGTCCTGCACGGGCCGAACCTGAACCTGACCGGACGACGCGAGCCGCACATCTACGGCACGACGACGCTTGCCGAGATCGACGCCGCGCTGGAGCGCCGCGCCAGCGAGCTGGGCTGGCGGCTCACGATATTACAATCGAATCACGAAGGGGCGCTGGTCGACTGCCTGCACGCGCACTTTGGGGAGTGCGACGGCATCCTCGTCAACCCCGGGGCGCTCACCCACTACGGCCTGTCGCTGCGCGACGCGCTCGCCGCGCTGGGCGTGCCGATCGTCGAGGTCCACTTCTCGAATATCCACGCGCGCGAGCCCTGGCGCCATCATTCGGTCATCGCCGAGATCGCCCGCGGCCAGATCGTCGGCCTCGGCTGGTACGGCTACCTGCTGGCGCTCGACGCCCTCGACCGCCTGGTCCGCGCCGAGCGGGACGCCTGAGCGCCGCCTTTCGCGCCATCCTTGTGCCGCGCAATCCCGTCACGCCGACGCCGCCAACGGCTATAATGGCCCTCGTCGCCCGCCTCATCGGCGGCCGCGCGGTGGCACGCCGCGTGCGGTGTGCGGCCCCATTCCAGGCGCAGGAGGAGGCGTGGACGACGCCTTGTGGCGCGGAGCCTCGGCCCGGGACTTTCGTTGGTCCGGGGCGCCGGATCACGAGGCTGCGTCGGCCGCACCGTCCCGGCGCGGCTTTCTGTGGCTCGGCCCGCTTGCCGCGGCCCTGTCCTCGTTCCTCTTCGTGGCGTTCGTCGGCGGCGGCCTGTACGTCGGCGCGCTGGCGCTGTATCAGCTGAGCGTCCGTCAAGCAGAGACTGGGGCCGTCGTGCCCAAGCCCTTGACGGCGGCAGTCGGCATCGTAACCGGCGGGGGGGGCGCGTCGGACAACTCGCCCGGTCCCCGCTCGGGCGGGATCATGAATATCCTGCCGCTCCCCGATTGGCAGGGCACCGACCCCTTCAACATCCTCCTCATGGGCATCGACCAGCGCGATGACGAGGTCGCGCAGGGGATTCCCGCGCGCTCGGACACCATGATCCTGGTGCGGATCGACCCGAAGGCGAAGAGCGCGGGGATGATCTCGATCCCTCGGGACATGTGGGTGGACATCCCCGGGTTCGGCCAGGGGAAGATCAACACCGCGTATACCTACGGCGAGCTGAACAAGGCGCGTGTCGAGGGCGGCGGCCCGGGCCTGGCGAAGCGGACCGTCGAACAGGTCATCGGGCTGAAAATCGACTATTACGGCCGCGTGGATTTTCACGGGCTGGAGCAGATCATCGACACGATGGACGGCGTCGTGGTGGATGTCGAGCGGCCCATCAAGGACGACGAGTATCCTACGGATGACTACGGCGTCGAGCGGTTGTACGTATCGGCCGGTCTCCAGTACATGGACGGCCACGCGGCACTGCGTTATGCCCGCTCGCGCCACAGTGAAAACGACTTCGGCCGCATGCGCCGCCAGCAGCGGGTGCTCTTCGCCATCCGACAGCGCGCTCTCCAGCTCAACATGCTCTGGCGGGCGCCCGCGCTCGTCGGGCAGGCGCGGGACATGGTCGCGACCGACCTCAGCCTCGACCAGCTGATCCGACTGGCCAAACTGGCGCAGCAGATCGACTCGGACCACGTCCACAGTCTGGTCATTGACGCGAACTACGTGCGCGAGGTGATCTTGCGTGACGGGGCGGACGTGCTCGTGCCCGACAAGGATCGCATCCGTCGCGCGGTCACGTCGCTCGTCTCCGGCATGAACCCCCAGCAGGCGGCGCGCATCGAGGTGCTGAACGGCAGCGGGCGTCCCGGCCTCGCCGCCGACACTGCCAAGTACCTGCTCAACCTCGGCTACGACGTGGTGCGCATCGACGACGCCGACCGCAGCGACTACGTGGACTCGGTGCTCGAGGTGCCCGCCGGGCGGCGCAGCCTGGCGGAGGATCTGGCCGCGACGCTAAAGCTCGCCCGCTGGACGCCGCGCGACGCGGCCGCGACCGCGGACGACGTGGACATTCGCATCATCGTTGGCCGCGATTTCCGTATCCCCCAGCCCGACCCCACTCCCACCCTCGCCACTAGCACAGACCTGCCTCCGCCGCCTGAACGGCGGTAAGGGCTCGCAGAAGCGAAGCGGACATAGGGCAGCGCCTTGTCCCCTACCGCCCGGTGGCCGGAGTGCTCCAGCGTCCTGACAACCACCCTAATCGTCTGTCACGCATGAATTGCTAGCCCCAGATGCCGGCCGGAACGGCGGGCCGCAGCTTCTGGCCCGCCGTTCACGGCGGCGTCCGGCAAGCCAGCACTTCAGGGGTGATAGGCTCCTAACTAAAGGAGCGGCGCGACGGCCGGATGGCGCCGGTTCAAGCGAATCAGGCGGACCGGGTGGAAAGCGGCCGTCGCCTCGTCGAAGCGTTGGCGGCGGTCGGTGAAGAGGCGATGGTCGCCGATGGCCTGGGCGACGAGCGCGCGACAGGCGTCGGCGTCGGCCGCGGGCTCCCAGCGGGCGCACAGATCGTCGACGGTCACGTACGGCTGAGCGTCCTCGAGGGCCGCGAGCAGCAGCACCAGCTTCGCGAAGTCATCAGTCATCGGCGCTCGGCTATCGCTGGAGACAGCTTGGCGTGTCTAGCTGATGGTGCGCAAGACGGCGATGGCAAGCACGGCCTGGACGAGGAGCGGCGCGGCCCAGAGCAGTCGCGCCGCCAGCGGCTCCCACTGGTACAGCCAGATACCCAGGAACACGTTGACCAGCAACACCGTCGCCCCAACGCCTGGCAGGTGGAACAGCTCGAAGCGCGGCCGCACGTACTCCGGATCGCCGGCCGCGTCGAGCCGCAGCGCCAGCAGCTCGGGCAGGCTCTCATACCGGTCCATGACATAACCGAGCATGGCGAGCAGCACGATCAGGCTGGCAAGCGCGCAGGCCAGCAGCCAGGGGTCGGCCAGCGCGCGGCCGAGCTGGCGCCGACGCGGCACGACGGGCTCGGCCACGGCGCGGGCCGGCTCCCGCCGCGCCTGCTCCAACCGCTCCACGAGCGCCGTGCGAAACGCGTCGTCCGGCGAAACCGCGAAGCCGCCCAGCTCCGTCAGCACCAGCGTGAGGTCGGTCTGCGCCAGCGAGCTGGCGAACACGCGCAAGACGCCCAGGTTGCGGGCGCGCAGGCGCCCCACGTAGTACCCTGGCCAGGTCACCCCTTGCACGCGCGGCGTCTCGGCCAGGCGCTGCCCCGCGTAGACGGCGTCAATGGTACGGTAAGGCAGCCGCTCGTGGACGAACAGCCAGTCGATGGCCAGGGCATCGGGGCCAAGCTGGTAGCGCAGCGTGTAGTAGCCGTACGTCCACAAGGCGACGAGCAGCGTTACGATCACGCCGACCACGGCCCCCAGGAGCCCGAAGAACATGGCTAGGCTGACGGGCTGCTGCGTGGTCCAGTACGCGGCGCCGAGCGTAGCGGCCAGCGCCAGGAGGCACGCGGCGAACCCCACGCGGCCGCCAGGGGAAGAGCGCGGGCGCCACATCGTGGGCGTGCTTACCGTATATGCTGTCGCAATCGTCGTCTGCATCCTCTGCCCGGCTGCCGAGCCGGCGTCGGCCCGCGCCTCAAGCCGGACTATAGCAGCGCCCGGAAAGGGCGATCAAGCGTCCGGGCGTCACGTCCCTGTCAGGATCAGGCCGACCGGGCCGACGAGAGCGCGGTCGAAGATCGCCAGGCGCGACGTGGCGTGCTAATGGCTGCGGAACGCGGCGCGGTATCGCTCGATCGTGTCCCAGGCTGCCGCCGCGTCACACCAGCCGCGTACCTCGGTCGGGCGGTCCTCCAGCGTCTTGTAGGTCTGGAAGAAGTTCTCGATCTCCCGCAGCCAGTGCGGCGAGATGTCTTGCAGCGTGTTGACGCCGTCGAAGCGCGGATCGCCGAGCGGGACGGCGAGCACCTTCTCGTCCTCGCCCTTGTCGTCGTACATGTCGAGCATACCGATGGGGCGCGCGGGGATGAGACAGCCCGGGAACGTGGGCTCCTGCACGATCACCAGCGCGTCGAGCGGGTCGCCGTCGTCCGCCAGAGTGTCGGGGATGAAGCCGTAGTCAGTCGGGTAGTGGACGGACGAGTAGAGCACGCGGTCCAGCACGAACAGGCGGCGTGCCTTGTCGTACTCGTACTTGTTGCGGCTCCCCTGCGGGATTTCGACGAACACTTCTACACACTCGCGCTGCATGGCCCCTCCGGTCCCGCTCGGGTTAGCGGTGTACTGGGCATTCCCCTGCCTGTGCCCGCAGGGCCCCTCTCCGGCTCTGCCCAACTCCATTATCCTCGCTTCACGTCGTCACGCGTTCTGGGGACGCATAGGTCCCCGTAGCTGTTCCCCTCCGTGTTGTGCTCCTCTCCCCCCGGCCGGCTACCCAGAACCGCAAGCTACTGGTCCAGGGGCTCAACTCCTTCCGCGTTGTGCTTGTCTCCCCTCGGCCGGCTACACCGGCCGCCCGCGCTCCGTGCCTGCCTTACCTGTAGACGGGCCGCGCGGGCGCCGCATCCGGAAGCCGCGCGGGCGCCGCATGCAGAATGTCTAGAGCGGCTGCTTGCTGCGCCCTGCCGGGGCGCCACCGGAGCCGGTATCCGGCTGCTTGTGGCGCCCTGCCCGGTGGACGTTCGGCCCGGTATTGGGCGCTGCTTGTGGCGCCCGGCCCGGGCGGCGCACCGTCGGTGTCACACCGAATCGGGTGATCGGATTCCGTTACTCCCTCTCCGCCGAGAAGCGGCCGGGGAGAGGGCGGGTCTCTCCCCCTCTCCCCCTGGGAGAGGGCCGGGGTGAGGGCGTCGTACTCCCTCGCCCCCTGGGAGAGGGCCGGGGTGAGGGCGTCGTACTCCCTCGCCCCCTGGGAGAGGGCCGGGGTGAGGGCGCGCCCCGCTAGGCGCCCTCCCGACCCGATCGCGCACCGTCCACCGGCCCCGGACGACCGCCCCCCGCCAATAGCTTCCTCTTTTAGACAGGCCGCGAGGCGCGCAGGAGAGCGCCCACCGTCCGGCGCGACGTGGTCGCGTATCTTACGCCGTACACGCCTCCCCCCCGCCCGCCGCCCGCGCCCATGCCCGGGGCACCGCCCCGCCGGCCCGGCCCGCGGCGGGACCGCGAGGGAGTATCGTACGGAGTAAACGATGCGACCTTCCGCACCCGACTAGCACGCGCAAACCCGCGCCCGGCCTGGCAAATCGCCATCCAAGGAGGGAGCATCGTTTGACCGTTCCTCGGATAAAGTGACGCGCTCACGAGCGGCTCAGCAGCCGATCGCGACTGCTCCTAGAGCCGATTGCGCGCCAGGTGAGCGGCCCGCGTGTCGTAGGGGCGGCTCTCGTGGCCGCCCGCGGCCTGTGGCGCGGCATACTGCAAGCGCCACTGCCCCCGTTCCGGAGCCGGAGCCACCGGGAGGGCCGGCGCCGCGGGGGCTTGGGGCGCGGAATACTGCGAGCGCCACTGCCCCCGTTCCGGAGCCGGAGCCACCGGGAGGGCCGGCGCCGCGGGGGCTTGGGGCGCGGCATACTGCAAGCGCCACTGCCGCCGCCCTGCCGACGGCTGACCGCTCAGTCTCGCTGCAAACCGCTGTATCACGCGCCGCAAGCAAGAACGTGAGGAACACGCGGCCGCCCGTGCTCGTGCTAGGTGTGGATTGCCCCGGCCTACGCGGCTTTCGCGGCCAATGGGCCACCATGCCTCGGCTGCACCGTGGGGCATAGAGTGGTCCCTGCCGCCCGGCTGCCGGGCTAGCTCTCGCGCCATGAGCGTCGCTCTATAATCTCGAACGAGGAGGAGACTGCATGTGCGCGGCCTTGTGGACCCAGAAGCTGCATGACGGGCTGCCGAGCGGGAGGGCAACTGAAGCCCCGCCGCAGGCGCGGCAGTCGGCCGCGGACGGCGCCGGCCGGCACGTCGCGCCGGCCATCCGGCCAGCGGTAGCGCGCGGGCGACAGGCGGTTGCCTACGCGAGCTGCGAGTCGCCGTTCGGCACGGTCCATCTCGCGGCGAGCGCGGCAGGTATCCGCGCGGTGTCGCTGTACGAGACGGAAGCCAGCTTTCGCGCCCGGCTGGCGCCGCCGAGCTGGGACCTGCCGGCTGCCGCGACGGTGCTGGCCCAGGCCATGGCGGAGTTGGCCGAGTACTTCGCGGGCACGCGGCGCGCGTTCGACGTGCCGCTCGACCTGGCGGGCGGCACGCCCTTCGATCGCCGCGTGTGGGATGCCATCGCCGCGATCCCGTACGGGGAGACCCGCACCTACGGAGAGCTGGCGCGCGCGCTCGCGGTCCCGGGCGCCGCGCGCGCGGTTGGCCACGGCTGCGGGCGCAACCCCGTGCCGCTGCTGATCCCCTGCCACCGCGTGCTCCGCGCCGACGGCGGCCTGGGCGGCTACGGCGCCGGCGGGCCCGCCGTGAAGACCCGCCTGCTCGCCCTCGAGCGCGGTGCTAATCCGCGTAGCGGGGGTTCTGCATGATCCTCCAGCCTGTGAAGACCCGTTTGCTTGCCCTCGAGCGCGGGGTGCCGCTCCGACAACTGCCGAGCTAACCCGGGCAGGCAACGATTGGTCCCGTGGCTTGGGCGCGCTCCCTTCTGGCTCCCACGGCTGGCGCGCTAACCGAGGGCAGGCAACGCAGCTCCGCCCGGTCGCCTGCCTCTCGGCCGAAGGCTAGCCGCCACGCACGCTCGTGATGAAGCCGCTCTGGTCTAGCTCGCGCACGAGCGAGTCGTCGTAGAACTCGCTCGGCTGGTGGCTCTTCGCTTCGGGCTTCTCGGGCGCGATCGAGTCGAGCGCGCCCTGGATCGCCTCCGGCGAGGGATAGGGGATGTCCTGCAAGTCTTGCAGATAGAGGTCGTAGCTCTTCTCCAGCAGGTCCTGGTCGTCGGTGCCGGTGCCCTGGCCGAGCAGACGCACCGCCAGCGGCTTGTCCTTGCGGATGCGCTCGACCGCCTCGATGTGCGCCTTTAGATAATCGCGTACGACATCGCGGTTGCTCTGGAGGTAGCCGCGGCGTACGGCGATGACGTTCGTCGGGTTTTTGACGCCAAGCTGCTTGGTGTCCTCGACGAGATGGAAGCCCGCGCGCTCGGCGAGCAGGTTGGTCGGCAGGGCGACGATGGCCGCGTCCACGACGCCGGCCTCCAGTCCCTGCACCTGGTTCTGCGCGGTACCCAGCTCGACGATCGCGATGTCACGGCCGTACTCCATGCCGTGGCGCTCGGCAAAGATGTGCGCGGCAATGTCAATCGCGCCGCCACGTCGCGTGATGCCCACCTTTTTCCCGCGCAGGTCCTCCACTCGCTGAATTTGCGGCCCACCCATGAGGAAGTAGCGCATGTCGTTGCTGTAACCCGCGACGATAACATGGTCGCCGCCCGACAGGTCGAACTCCAGCTCACCCGTACCCGTGGTTAGCGCAATCTGCACGTCCCCCGAGGTCATCGCCGGCGCTACCTGGGCGCTAGTCTGCAGCGGCACCGCCTCGACCTGCAGACCGTATTTCTCGAATAGGTGTTGGTCCTGGGCCATCCAGATCGGGAGCGTCTCGGCGCTGATGAACGCGTACGCTACTTTGATCTTGCGCATCTGCGCGGGCTGGCTGCCGCTGCTGGTAGTGCTGGGTGTGGCGTCGTTCGCGGCGGTCGGCGCGCTCCCGCCGCCGCTGCACGCCGCGAGCAGCAACGTGACCAACGCGCCCACCAGGCCGACCAATCGCGCATTGCGCGGCGCCGTGCTATGCTGTCGCGCTGTCGTCCCGTTCATCGCCCCTCCGTTCGCCACGCGGTGTCTTGCTCAAGTCCCATCGTGCAAAGCGAACACGTGTTGACCAATATACTAGCAGGCCACGCTTGCGGGCGCGTGAGGGAACGCTGCGACCCAGCTCGCAGCGAGACTACCAGCAGAATCGGGGCGGCGGGGCGGTGACGCTGCACCGGGGGACGACAGCGCTCGTTGAGCGCGCGAAGCATGGAGCGCGGGGCTCAAGCAAACAGCGCGCGGTGGCTAGAGGACGCGCCGACGACTGATCGTCTGTTCGCGCTCGGCGCCCACGCTGATGAGGTCCGCCGGCGCCCCGAGCAGCGCTTCCAGCCGCTCGACATAGGTACGGGCGGCGGCGGGCAGCTCCTCGTATCGCGTGCAGCCCTCGATCGATGTCTGCCAGCCTGGCAGGTCCTCGTAGATCGGCCGGCAGCGCTCCAGTACACTTGGCATGCTGGAGAAGTAGTCGATTCGCTCGCCGTCCAGTTCGTACGCGGTACAGATGCGCAGCCGCTCGAAGGGGTCGAGAATGTCCAGGCGTGTGAGCGCGATGGAATCGAAGCCATTAACCTGGACCGCATGCCGACCAGCTACCGCATCAAACCACCCGCAGCGGCGCGGCCGGCCCGTCGTCGTGCCGTATTCTTGGGCCCGCTCGCGGATCTGATCACCCAGGTCGTCGTGAAGCTCGGTCGGGAACGGGCCAGCGCCGACGCGTGTGCAGTAGGCTTTGAAAACACCGATGGCCGCGGTAAGGCGCCGCGGCCCGATGCCGGCGCCCAGGCAGAGCCCTTGCACCGTCGGCGACGACGACGTGACGTACGGGTAGGTGCCCCAGTCGGGGTCAAGCAAGGTGCCATGGGCGCCTTCGATGAGCACCACCTGTCCCGAGGCGACGGCACTGTTCACGACGGGTACGACCTCGGCCACGTAGGGCGCGAGGCGCTCGGCATAGCCGAGGTACTCGGCCGCCACGCGCTCGACGTCCCAAGCGGGGTCCGGGATAGCATCGGCGCGAATCGTCCGCTTGCGGTCGATGAGGAAGGCGAGTTTCGCGCGGAACTCGCCGGGATCACGTAGGTCGCCCGCCCGCAGACCGACGCGCGACACCTTATCGACGTAGCAAGGGCCGATGCCACGACCGGTGGTGCCGATGGCGCCGGCGCCGCGACCCGCCTCCTCCAGGCGGTCTAGCAGCAGGTGGAACGGGAGCACCAGGTGAGCGCGCTCGCTAATGAGCAAGTTCTCCGTGCGAACCCCCTGCGCATGCAGGATGTCGAGCTCTTCCAGCAAGATCGCCGGATTGAGTGCGACGCCGGTGCCGATGACGCAGGTTGTTTCGGGATTGAAGATTCCTGCCGGAACGAGGTGCAGGGCGAAGCGGCCCTGCGAGTTGATGACCGTATGGCCGGCGTTGTCGCCGCCCTGCGCGCGGATGACAAGCTGCGCCTGGCCAGCCAGGAGGTCGACGATCTTGCCCTTGCCTTCGTCGCCCCACTGCGCCCCGACAACCGCGGTCACCGACATCCATGTCCCCCGTGAGGGCGCGGTTCGACGCGCCCCGGGCGTGATCGACCACGCCCTTATAGCCGCGCTAGCGTTCCAGCAAGCGGGAGCGATCCGCGTAGTTGCGGCGGTAGTATTCCTGATACTCGGCGTTCTGCAGCGGCCGCCACCAGGCTTCGTTCGCCACATACCAGCGCACGGTCGCCTCCAGGGTCGCGTCGAAGCTCTCGCGTGGCGCCCAGCCGAGCGCCCGGAGCTTGGCCGTGTCAACGGCGTAACGGCGGTCGTGCCCTGGCCGATCAACTACCGGCTGGATGAGGCTGTGCGGCTTGCCCAGCAGCGAGAGCACCTGCTCCGCCAGTGTCCGGTTCTCCCGCTCGTTGCCGCCGCCGATATTGTACGCGCTTCCCGGCTCCCCCTGCTCGATGACGCGCTCCAGCGCCGCGCAGTGGTCGTCCACGTACAGCCAGTCGCGCCGCTGCCGTCCGTCGCCGTACAGGGGGATGGGCTGGTCGTCCAAGGCCCGCGTGATCAGTACCGGCAGGAACTTCTCTGGGTACTGGTACGGGCCGAAGTTGTTGGACGCACGGGTGATGAGGGTGGGGAGGCCGTACGTGACGTGGTAGGCGCGCACCATCAGCTCGCCGCCCGCCTTCGACGCAGCGTAGGGGCTGCGTGGCAGCAGCGGGTCGTCCTCGCGCGAGGCACCGGTGGCCACCTCGCCGTATACTTCGTCGGTGCTGATCTGCACGAAGCGCCGCACGTCGGCTCGGCGCGCTGCTTCGAGCAGCACCCAGGTGCCGCGCACGTCGGTCTCGATGAAGTCGCCGGGGTCTAGAATCGAGCGATCGACGTGGGTCTCGGCGGCGAAATTGACGACGATGTCGACGCCGGGCATGAGCTGGCCGACGAGGGCGGCGTCGCCGATGTCGCCTTGCACGAACTGGTAGCGCGGGTCGTCGGCGACGGGCGCAAGGTTGTTCAGGTTGCCCGCGTACGTGAGCTTGTCCAGCACTAGGACGGTATCGTCGGGGTAATCATGCAGGTGGTTGCGGACGAAGGCACTGCCGATGAACCCCGCGCCGCCCGTAACAAGTAGTCGCCTGCCCACCTGCTCAACCTCCGTATGCTTGGCGCCGTGCGCGGGCGCTCCGGATACCAGGGCCCGCCGGTCGCCCGGCGCACTCGGCCCCGGGTGGAGCGCGCCGCATGCGGAAGAACGCTCAGTGCTGAGCGTAGTAGCCGTAGACCTGCGTGTCGAGCGGTACGTTATTCAGGACCACGCCCAGCAGGCGGGCGTTGACCTTCTCGAGCTGAGTGCGCGCCCGTCGCGCCAGGTCGCGCCGCGTGGCGCCCGCGTCCACTACCAGCAGGACGCCGTCCACGCGCGTCGCCAGAAGGGTGGCATCCGTGTAGGCGAGGACGGGCGGGGCGTCGAACAGCACAACGTCCGCGGCGCCACGCAGGCTCTCCAGCACGCGCCCCATGACCTCTGAGCCGAGGACCGTCGAAGGGTTCGGCGGGGGGGGACCACTGGTCAGCACCCGCAGGTTCGGCACGGCTGTGTCCTGGATCGGCAGCGGCCCCGCGCCGTCGTCCAGAAACAGGCTGGTGAAGCCGCGCGTGTTCTCCAGGCCGAACAGCGTGTGCAGGCTTGAGCGGCGCAGATCGCAGTCCACGGCGAGCACGCGCTTGCCCCCCTCGGCCATCACTACCGCCAGGTTGGCGAGCGTCGTAGACTTGCCCTCATTGGGGCCGGCACTCGTCACGAGCAGCGTGCGTAGCTCCGTATCGAGGCTGCTGAACTGGATGTTGGTCCGCAGCGCGCGATACGCCTCGGCGACCAGCGAGCGCGGGTCGCGGAGCGTGATGATGCCCGCGGACGGCCGCCCGTCGTTGCGGTGTTTCAGGAGCCCGAGGCCGGGCTCGTGGCGGCGTACCAACGTGTTCTCCTCGGCAGGCCCGCCTGGCGGGCCGTGTCACTATACCCCGGCTTGTCCCGCCCTGCAACTGGCACGGCGGCTAGCGCGCGCCCCGGCGGGGGCGTTGGCCCCGGAGCGCCCGACGGCCGAGCCGTCGGGCGCCGACCTCTTCGGCAGCCGGCACGGGCCGCGGCGCGTCGGGGCGCGGCCCGCTGTCGCTCGGCGCCGGCCGCGGCCCGCGAGTGCTGGCCGCGGCGCGCGGGATGCTTCCCAAGGTGGTCATGCCGAGGTAGCGGTCGACGTCCTCGGGCGTCTTCAGCGAGTCGTCCAGGTAGTCGCGGGCGAATGCCAGCAGCACGCCGAGCACCGCGCCGAGCAGCAGGCCGGACAGCAGGAACACGCGCGTCTGGGGCCAGTATAGGCGCGAAGGCTTTGCCGCGTCGAGCACGTTGACCACACGGCGCTCTTGCTGCGGCAAGCCCTCCTGGCTGGCCGTCTCGCGCTCCGCGAACACCTCGGCGAAGCCATTGGCGATGCGCTGCGCGCGATCCGGGTCGGTGTCGTCCACGTCGATCTGGATGGTGATCGTGTCGGGGAACGCTTTGGTGTGGATCTTCTCCAGCAGCCGCTCGGCGCCGATGTCAAACTGGTAGCGGCGGTCCACCTCGCTGGCCAGGTTGGCGGTCTGGATGCGGTTGTTGAGCTGGCTGAGCTGTTTCTCGATCGCCAGCGACGTGCCGTAGTCCAAGCGGCCGGTCACCTCCAGCGTGACCGACGAGCGGTAGATCGGCTGCTGGAGCTTGGCGAAACCCACGGCGCTAAGGGCCGTCACCACGGCGGTCAGGGCGATCAGCCACCAGCCGCGGCGGAGGACGACGGCGTAGTCTTTGAGCTGCACGAGGCTAGCTGCTCGCCACTGGCGTGGGCCGCGGCCCACGCTCGGAGGCGCCGGGGATCTCGCCAAGGATCGGCAGCCCCAGCGTGCGCTCGGCGTCGCGCGAGTCGCGGACTGTTGGGTCAAAGAAGTCGAGCGCCAGGATCAGGGCCAGGCCGACGAGGAGCCCGAGCAGCGTCTTGAGGCCGATGTCCAGCGCGACGGCGGCCGCGCCGTCGCCGCGCTGAGTCTGCGACGGGTCGATCACCACGATCTGGCCATTCTCGGCGGCCAGCTGCGCGAGATACTTGCCGGGCTGGGTGCGGAGAGCCTGGACGATGGCGTCACCTAGCTGCTGGGCGCGCTGGAAAGTGTTGGCGGTCACCGTGATGCTCAGGATGCGGTGCGTCTTGCGCGTGCGCACGACATCGCTGATGCTCTTCGGATCGACGTGCTCGCCCATGATGGCGCTCACGTCCTCCGCGAACGACTGGCTCTGGATGAGCTGGCTCAGGTCGTCGGCGAGGTACTCGGAGCTGAGCCAGGCGTAGTAGTTGCAGTCGTAGTCGAACGTGCGAATCGGTTGGCCGTCGGGGCCCGTGACCGGACGGCCCGAGCAGCCTTCGGCGGGCGGGGTGCTAACGGCCACGCGGACCGTGGCCTTGTAGGCCGACGCGCCGCGATAGGCCAGCAAGCCGGCGACGAGCAGGGCTGCCAGCGTGGTCAGCGCGGCGAGCCACCAGCGCCGGCGGATGATCTCCAGGTAGTGCGCGATCTCCACGTCGCCGTATCTCTTTCCGCGCGCCAGCCGCCCTGGCAGCGCGCGCACCCTCAACGTCCCGGGGCGCCGGGCCGGGTTACTATACCGGTCGCCTCCGTGCGGCGGCAACCGTTGGCTCGGGTGCTGCCCGGGGTCTTGCGGCGCCGGGCCGCGGCGCGCTCGATCGTGACCGTGGAGCGCCTTGTGGGCACGTGAATTTAACCGAGGAACGGTCAAACGATGTTCCTTTACCGGGTGGTTAAGTGCTAGGCCGGGCGCGGGTCTGCGCGTGCTCCTCGGGCGCGGAAGGTCGCATCGTTTACCCCGTACGATACTCCCCGGCTCTCCTGCCGCGGGCCGGGCCGGCGGGGAGTGCCCCGGGCCGGGCGCGGGCGGCGGGTGCGGGGGAGGCGTGTACGGCGTAAGATAGGCGACCACGTCGCGCGAGCTAGCGGGCGCTCTCCGGCGCGCCTCGCGGCCGGGTACTGGGAGCGCGCCCTCACCCCGACCCTCTCCCAGGGGGAGAGGGGGAGGGACGCCCTCACCCCTGCCCTCTCCCAGGGGGAGAGGGAGTGAGACGCGCCCTCACCCCTGCCCTCTCCCAGGGGGAGAGGGAGTGGGACGCCCCCGCACCGGATTCGCTGGGACACCGGACCGGGTGGCGACCGGGCGGGGCGCTGCTTGCTACGCCCCTACAAGATAAGGCATTGGCAGAGAGCCATCGTCCGGCGCAGCCAGTGGAGCCGCGCGCCCGCCCGCAAAATGCCGAGGCACACCTATTCGCGTGGCGGCGGGGACCACCCGGCCTGGGCCGGAGCCGCGCGCCCGCCCGCAAAATGCCGAGGCACACCCCGGGCCGTACCTTCTCTTGTTCAATTCAAGCCAGCGCCGTATGCTTGCGGGGAACCGCCTCGCGTGGTATGTGGCCGATGATGGTGAGGAGGTTTAGCCGAGCCGGGCGTGCTCACCATCCTCGGAAGCCAGCTCGCGGCGGTTCGTAACCAGGATGGGCGGCGGGCTGGCGCCGGGACGGGGGCCGTGACGCTGGCCGTCTGCCGCGCCACAGGCCGTGGGCGGCCACGCGAGCATCTGCTCCAACTAATTCCGTTTTCGGCGCCGGGCCTAGGAATCCCGGCTCCGAGCGGGCCAGGCGGAGGAGCGTCCTGCGCCTGCCCCTCACGGTTCGACCTGGGCTCCCGGCCGATGGGGCCGGCGCGGGCAGCAGGCCGCTCAGGCGCTCAGCCTTTACCGGCATTGGGTTTCCGAATTAGTTGGAGCGAATGGGCATGAAACCCGTCCCTACGGAGGTCAAGCGGGCGGCCGCGTGATATGTCCCCACGCGGGTCGGGTGCCCGGCGGGGTGGGCAGGAGCGGCGATCCGAGGAGCCCCGGGGGGCCGGGGGGCCACGGGCGGCCAACAGAGCTGCCACTACGCGGTGCTGGTAGCTACACGGGTCACGCCTACGTGACGCCGGCTGCTCGGCTCGCGCGCCGGCGGCTCTAGGGGGCTGGGGAGGACGACGATGCCGGATGGGATTATCGGCGCGCACCTGGCCGCGCCAGATGCGCCGCGCCTGCTGCAAGCCATCGAGCACGCCGAGAGCATCGGGGTGCCGGCGGTCTGGCTCATCAGCAACCCGGTGGACCCGATGGCGCTGCTGGCGGCCGCGGCGGCGCGCACCGCGCGCATCCTGCTCGGCACGGCGGTGATCCGCACGTATCCCTGTCACCCGATTGTGGCGGCGCAGCAGGCGACGGTGATCGACAGCCTGGCCCCGGGGCGTTTCCGGCTGGGCGTTGGTCCCTCCGGCGCGAACAACGAGACGGTCTATGGCATTCCGTACGTGCGGCCGCTGGCGCACCTGCGCGCCTACGTCAAGGCCGCGAAGGCGCTGCTGCAAGAGGGGGCCGTGGACCTCGACGAGGCGGGGGTGGTCGCGCACTTCAAGCTGCCCCAGCCGCCGCCGGGCGTGCCGGTGCTGGCCTCGGCGCTGCGCCGGCGCTCGTTCGAGATGTGCGGCGCGGTGGCCGACGGCGCGATCACCTGGCTGTGCCCGGATAGCTACGTGCGCGCGGTGGCGCTGCCGGCGCTGCGGGAGGGGGCGGCGGCCCAGGGCCGGCCGACACCGCCGCTCATCATGCACGTGCCGGTCTGCCTGGACGTAGACGCCGCGGCAGCGCGAGAGGCGGTGCGCGAGCGGCTCGGCTTCTATCCGACGCTGCCGCACTACGTAGCGATGTTCGAGGCGGCTGGCTTCCCGGAGGTGCGCGAGGGACGGTGGTCCGACGCGATGATCGACGCGGTGGTCGTACACGGGACGGAGACCGCCGTGGCGGACCGGCTCCAGCAGCTGCGCCGCTCGTGTGGCGGCGAGCTGATGGTGACGCCGATCCCGGTTGCTGCTGATCCGGACGGATCAGTGGAGCGAGTGCTGCGGCTGATCGCGGACCTCGCGCGCTAGCGAGTTCTCCCGTACGAAGGGGAGGGCGCCGCTCACCCCGATCGCATTCGACTGCAAGAGGCGCTGGCGGCCGGCATCGCCCGTGCACGGTGAGAAGGCGGGCCAGGAGGTATAGACATGCCGCGGTGGGCGAGCGTCCGCACGGTCGTCGTGGCGGTGGCGGCGCTGGCGGCCTGCATGCCCGGGACAGTCGCGCGCAGCCAGGACGCCACCGACATGGCGACGTGTGGGGTTGGCGACGCAGCGGAGCAGGCGATGGGCACGCTGGCCGTCACGGTGCAGGTCGTGGGGGGTGGCGGCGCGCAGCCCCCGCGGGATGCGACGCCGACCGGCCCGCAGGCGCTGGGGGCCGGCGCGGGCCTGACGGTTGAAGCGGTGGACTATGAGCCGTCGGGAACCGTGGTGGCCGAGGGCGTCACGGACGCGCAGGGCCAGGTCGCGCTCGTCGTGCCGCCTGGCCGGTACTGGCTCGTCGTGCCGGCGGCCGGGCAAACTCCCGGGGCGCTGCCCGCGGGCGCGCTGAACATGGAGCTACCGAGCGGCACGCGCGTCCACGCCTACCAGGATGCCACCGTGGGCGCCGGCGAGACGGTGCAGGTTGCGCTGACCATACGGATCATGTTGCCCTGACCCGCGCGGCCTGCACCAGCTCAGGTCCCGCAGTTCGCCGACCGGGGCGGGCTCTCACCCCGGCCCTCTCCCAGGGGGAGAGGGGGAGGGCCGGACCTCACCCCCCTGCCCCCCTCTCCCTCAGGAGAGGGGGAGGGGCCGGCCCTGGGCACCAGCGCTGTCCGAGGGTGAGTTGGGGAGGACCGTCGCGGGAGGCGGTATTATTCCTCGGCGGGCAGCTCGGTGGGCGGCGCGTAGCGCACACGGGCCAGCGCCTCGGCGAAGTGGGCGAGCGTTAGCGCCACCTCACCGTTGCTCGACTCGCCCTGCATCGCCATGAGCTTCGCTTCGTCGCAGGCGAGCCGCAAGTCCGCGCCCGAGAAGCCCTCCGTCCGCGGCACCAGATACTCGACGACCTGGTCGGCGGTGGTGCCGACGGCCAGCGGCGCGTTGCGAAGCTGGATGCGGAGGATCGCGGCGCGGTCGGCCTCGTCGGGCAGCGGCACCAGGATGTGCGTGCTGAGCCGCCCGGGGCGGAGCACCGAGGGGTCGATCAGGTCGAGGCGATTCGTGGCGCCGAGCACGATGACCTCGCTGCGAGGCTCGATGCCGTCCAGCTCGGTGAGCAGCTGGTTCACCACACGCTCGGTGGTCTGCGAGCCGAGGTCGCGGCCACGCTGGGGCGCGAGGGCGTCCAACTGGTCGAAGAAGATAATGGTCGGGGCGAGCTGCCGGGCCACGCGGAAGATGTGGCGGATCGTCTCCTCCGACTCGCCCAGCCACTTCGTGAAGATCTCCGGCCCCTCGACCGGCAGGAAGTTCACGCCGCACTCATGGGCGATCGCGCGGGCGAGCAGCGTCTTGCCCGTGCCCGGCGGCCCATAGAGCAGGATGCCCGTGGCGGGGCTCACGCCCAGCTCCTCGTAGTTCCGCCGGTTCTGCAGCGGGCGCCCGATCAGCTCGCGCAGGCGGGCCTTCTGCTGCTCCAGGCCGCCGACGTCCTCCCACGACACGTCGGGGATCGTGACCAGCGCCTCGCGTAGCGCGGACGGGCGGATGCGGGTGAGGGCGGCGTCGAAGTCGCGCGGCTCGATCTCGATGGCGCGTGGGTCGATGCGCGGCGCACCGATCAGGCGGCTATCGGTCGGCGTGTGGCGCCGCAGCGCGCTCAGCCCGGCCTCGCGGCACAGCTCCATGATGTCGGCGCCGACGAAGCCGGGCGTGAGCCGGGCCACCTGTGGTAGGTAGTCGTGCGTCTCGGGCGAGAGGGGCATCTCGCGGCTGTGAATCTCCAGGATCGCCAGGCGGCCATCGGTGCTGGGCGGGCCGATGAAGATCTCGCGGTCGAAGCGGCCCGGGCGGCGCAGCGCGAGGTCGATCGACTCGATGCGGTTGGTGGTGCCGATAACGATGACGCCGTCGACGCGGGTCATACCGTCCATCAGCGACAGGAGCTGGGTGACGGCGCGGGTGTCGGAGTGCGCGCCGGTCTCGCCGCGTTTCGGCGCGAGGGCGTCGACCTCGTCGATCAGGATGACGGACGGCGCGTGGTGGGTGGCCTCGGAGAAGATTTTGCGCAGATTGCCCTCGGTCTCGCCGTAGAGCGTGCCGACGACCTCGGGGCCGTTGATGTAGAAGAAGCGGGCGTCCACCTCGTTAGCGACGGCGCGCGCCAGGTGGGTCTTGCCGGAGCCCGGCGGACCGTAGAACAGGATGCCGCGCGGCGCGCTGATGCCCAACTGGCGGTAGACGTGGGGATACTGGAGGGGGAGCTGTACTAGCTCGCGGACCAGATCGATCTGGCGCTCCAGGCCGCCCACGTCGGCGAAGCTGACATCGCCCATCGCGTCGGTCGTCGTCGCTGAGCCGTACTCGACGCGCACGTCGGTGCCGGCGGTCATCACGCCGGGGCCGTCCTTGATGTCGATCACCTTGTAGGTGGTGCCGGCGATGGAGTCGTGGAACTGGCAATAGAGCACGCTGCCGAGCGCGACGGGCGTGCCGTGCGCGCCGAAGCTCGCGCGCAGGTGCTCTTCCAGGTGATGGGCGCCCCAAACGTCGACGGCGGGCAGCACAGTGATCTGCTGGACTGGTGGGGCCTCGGTCGGCTCGACGGCGACCGTCTCGCCGATGCGTGCCTTCAGCGCGAGGCGCTGGTAGCGGTCCAGCTGCACGGTGCCGGCGGGCACGTCCTCGCCCGCGGCGAGGCGGGCCAGCGTCGTGCGGCCGCGCTCTGTCCGCAACAGCACGACGTCGCCGGCCTGGAAGCCGCCGCCGAGCGCGGCAAGATCGACGTAACAGCGTCCGTCGCTCGCCTCGAACGCCTCGTTGGCTGAGCGAGCGATTCGCAAGGTGATGGGCAGCGTGGTCGTGGCCATGTGACCTCCGGCGCAACTTACCGCCGGCGGTGGCCCGGCCCACGCAGGGAGGGCGGGCGAGTCGGCGGGGTACAGCCTGCCGCGCGGCGCCGCTGAAGCGGCCGGAGGAATCAGTCGGGCGAGGCTGCCGGGTCTATTATGTCGGAAGCGCCCGGGCGGGGCCAGCGCCGATCGGCTGCTACTAGCCTAGGCCGGCCAGCGCGTGGCCCTCGAAGCGAAAGAGATCGCTCACGTCGAGCGGCTGGGCCAGGATACCCTGCTCCAGGGCGTAGGTGACGACCGTCTGCAGGGCGGCGCGATTCGCCTCCAGGCCGCTCGGCCACGGCTGGGGACCCATGCGACGCTCCTGCTCGGCCCAGGAGAGACCGCGCCAGATGGGGCTGGGGGCGTTTGCCGCGCGCTGGCCCTCGACGTACGTGTCGATGGCGCGACGCAGGCCGTCGAACAGGCGCTCGGCGACCCACGGGTGCTCGCTCAGCACGGCGTTCTTCACGACGACGACGTGCATGATCGGGAACGCGCCACTGCGCTCGAAGTACGCCTGCTCGACGGCCACGTAGTCCGGGAACAGGCGCTCGACGCGCTCCGCCTCTTCCGGCGAGAAGCGCGCGGGCCACGGCACCATCATGGCGTCGAGGTCGCCGGCGGCGACGAGCTGGTCGATGGTGCGGCCCTCGGGCCGGCGCGTGAGCCGCAGCCAGTCGGGGCGGTGGAACCCCGGGCCCTCCGGCAGATTGGCCACCCAGTCCACCGAGCCGAGGTCGAGGCCGAAATCGTGCTGCAGCGCGCCGCGCTGCCAGAGCGCGGCCGAGTTGGCCCAGCTCTGGAGGCCGATGCGCTTGCCGTTGAGCTGCGCAGGCTCGGCGATGCCCGAGGCGCGCGACACCCAGATGTCGCGGTGGCGGAACGTGCGGTGCGGAAAGACGGGGATCGCGGTGAACGGCAGGCCGGAGTGCCAATCGCTGAGGTAGTTGATGCTCGAGTATTCGCAGACGTCGAACGCGAGATCGTGGAGCATGCGGTGGTGGCGCTCCTCGGGCTGCACTTGCTCGATGCGCAGGTCGACGTCCGCGATGCCGACCGAGCCGAAGATCAGCGGCGCCAACGTCGGCGCGTCGCAGGCCATGGACAGCGAGACGCGAGCCATTTTCGCCTCCCTGGTAGCGGTTCGGTTCCGTGATGGACGGCTCAGCGAGAGCGGCGGCGAAGCGCCGGCCAGCCACCAGTCTAGCACGGGGCAGCGGCGGGAGGCAGGCGTTGCGGGCAGGGATCTAGGGCTATTCACTGCTCTAACGAGCGAGTGAGCAGCGGCAAGCCGCCATCGACTTGAGCGGCCAGCCAGCGGCGCGCGTCGGGCAGGAACACGAAGCCGCGCCGACGTAGCACGTTG